>ERZ1370068.9724-contig-8480_pt1 | contig 71045 bp, 131 predicted proteins | sample MGYA00561227_ERZ1370068 | MGnify/ENA primary metagenome ERZ1370068 (study PRJEB38410, sample SAMEA6850437) | metagenome | study: Metagenomic assessment of the ecological functions of the soil: analysis of the soil microbiota associated with the...
GCTGCTTCGTTCAGTTACGTATTGCTACTCCCCTAGGATACACGTTCGGGGACGTGGGAGGGTCCACCTGACTCGGCGTGTAAAGCCATCCGAGCAAGTTGTCCAGAGAGCGGTTTCCAGCATGAGAAAAACGGATGTTGTAGCACCTGCGGCAGGAGTTGATTCCGGCGGATAATTTTCCTCTCGTTCGTGGTTGCCGTGTTTTCCTCCGTGTTCTCCCATTGGTGCGTCGCGAAAGGGTTTCGCGGCACACGCCTCGAGAGGCAATGCCACGCGAATTCAGAACGATCTGGCGATTTGATTGCTGGACGGCTTACCTGATGCGCCCCGGAGCATCCGCAAGGCAGCGCCTTGAGGAGCGCCGCCTCGCTGCCATTGTTCGGGTTTTCTTGGCCGAACACCACAGGAGGGCGCGAATATGTGCAAAGACCACACCTGCTTGGGGCGCACGGTTCGCGGCGCGATTTTCTCAAGAGGCGTCAACGGCGACGGCGGTCGCCGCCACGCGGGGGATGAGCTTCCTGAAGCTGCGTCCCCAGCCACGGCGGAGTCCCGGCTTGGCGCCTCCACAGCGGTGACGGCGGCGGCGCAGCGCGGCGGCGCTATGTCATCTGTGGCGCGGCGGGTACGTACAGGTGTCGATGGACCCGCAGGTGGGCGACTTTCCCCAGGCGCGACGTGCTGGTCGAGGGCAAGAAGATCGTCGCCGTCGGGCCGAACCTGCAAGCCGGCGGCGCCGCGGATGATCGACGCGCGCGGCCGCATCGTGATGCCGGGCTTCATCGATACCCACCACCACCAGTTCGAGACCGCGCTGCGCAGCTTCCTCGCCGACGGGATCCTGATCAACGACGGCTCCGGGCTCGCCGAGCGCGATCACCACCTACTTCGAATTCATCCTGCTGAAGTTCGCGCCCGTGTACCGGCCGGAGGACGTGTACATCAACGAGCTGTTCGGCGGCCTGAGCCAGCTCGACGCCGGCGTCACGACGGTGCACGACATCTCGCAGATCCATCACTCGCCCGCAGCACTCCGGACGCCGCCATCCAGGCGCTGTTCGATACGCGGACGCCGCGCCGCCTTCGGCTATTTCGAGAGCGCGGGCGGCGTCGGCCAGGCAACCAGTATCCGCAGGACGCGGTTCGCATCAAGCAGCAGTGGTTCTCCTCGAGCGACCAGCTCGTCCACATGATCATGGGCGGCGAGGTCTACCTCGGAGAGCCGACCTACACGCAGTCCTGGACGATCGGGCGCCAGCTCGGTCTCCAGATCGCGGCGCACATCCTCTCGCCCTTCGGGATCCGCCCGATCCTGGACGATGCTCGCCCAGGGCACGGGCGGCGTCAACAACGACATCGGGCTCGGACCCGACAACCTGTTCATCCACATGACCGGGATGTCCGACCTGGGCTGGCAGGGCGTCAAGGACGCCGGCGCGCAGGTCTCGCATCGCCGTTCCCGATCGAGATGAACATGCGGCACGGCATGCCGCCCATCCTCAAGATGCAGAGCCTGGGCATGGAGCCGTCCCTGAGCTCGGACGTCGAGGTCACGATGACGGCGGACTTCTTCACCCAGATGCGCTCCGCGATGACCATGCAGCGCATGGTCGTGAACCAGATGATCCTCGAGCAGGGGACGTTCGCATCCTCCCAACCAGTGGCCGACGCCGGCCCCCGGCACGCCGCCGCTGCTCAATGTGCGCGACGTGCTGCGCTTCGCCACGATCAACGGCGCGAAGCACCTGAGGCTGGACGGCAAGACCGGCTCGCTCACGCCGGGCAAGGAGGCGGACATCATCCTGCTCGACGCCACGGCGCCTCAACGTGGCGCCGCTCAACAACGTGCCGGGAGCGGTCGTATCGCTGATGGACCGCAGCAACGTCGAGACCGTGATCGTCGCGGGCAAAGGTGCGCAAGTGGAAAGGGCACGCTGGTCGGCGTCGACCTGAACCGCCTTCGCCGGCAGCTCAGGCCTCGCGCGACCGCATCTTTGCGCGCGGCGGGCATCGCGCAGAACGTCTTCGGTCAGTAGCGCTACCGGCTATCCAGAGTATTCGAAGATCATGCAGGGTGGTGGTGCCGTGGGCAATGATGCGCGCCTCGGTGTCGGTCTACCGGCTGCCCTCGGCGTCCAGGAGCGTAGAAGGAACCGGCGCCGATGGGAAAAACATGGTGGGCAGGGACGGGATTGAACCGCCGACACCAGGATTTTCGGACCCGACCCCATCCCTTCCCACAGGCAAGCTCAGGTCGACCCGACGAATCCGGCGAACAACACGGTGACAGGTTTGCGCTCGTCGGCGGGGATCGCCATGGGTAGAGACCTATGCTAGCACTGCGGCGACGTACGGGGGCGCTCTCGGCTGAACCGTGCGCCGAGATCCACGGCCGTGCAGAAGCGCCAGCTTCCTGAGAGCTCAGGAGGCTGTTTGCCTACAGATAATTGCGGGGTTCTGCAACGAGTTTGACATCGGGGCCTCCCAGGCGTACCTAGGGAACCGATGAGCACCGGCTTTCGGACCGTTCTGTCCTTGTCCTCGTGGCATTCATACTCACGCCTCTGGCCCATGCGGACCCACCTGATCCCACCTGGTCACCGGACTCTGGGATGATGATGACTTTGACGATGTGGTCGGCTACATCACATCGGCAGCTGGCTTGTTCCATACCCCGTCGACTGCGATCTCCGTCCAGTTGTGCTTCCCGGAGTTCTGAAACCGTTAGGATTCCAAGCTGTCGCTGTTTCAGTTCCACGCTCACCTCCAGTCCCCTGCTCCCCCGACCCTTCTAGTCAGTCTCCGCCGCTTAGCCGCGTTGCAGCCGTATCGCAGGATAACAAATGGCGGCCGGCGTTGCCTTTCCTCTACCGGAGAATCTAAGGAGCTGATGTTTATTTTGCAGATTGGTGGCTGGTTCATTTTCTCGTGCATTCTGATGTCCTTTGTCGAGCACCAGGTACACAGGAAGCTGATGCACAGAAAGAACTTCCTCAGTGCGCATACTGCGTCCTTCAAGCGCGTATTTGAGGCTCACGCTCTTGTGCATCACAAGCATTACGCCGAGATATTCAGCGATGAACCCGTCGCTCGTGGCGAAGACAAGGAGATACGGCTGACTGTGCGCAAGGCGCCGATCAAGGCTATTCCGATTGCTGCGCTTATTGCATTTGTATCCTGGCAGGGGCAGCTGTCTTCGTGGCCGCTATGATTTTTCATCACTGGGCGTGGAACAAAATTCATCTGGAGATGCACAAGCCGGAGCAGAGGGTCTTCAGCACCTGGCCGGTCTATAGGTTTCTGGCCCGATATCACTGCCTGCATCACAGACACCTGGACAGGAACTTCAATGTTGTGTTCCCTCTGGCTGACTATGTTCTTGGAACTAGTGTTCGGGCCAACGAAGGTGATCTGAAATATATGGAGCAATGCGGGCTATGAATCGAACCAAACGGAACTGATTCAGTGGTCCCAACAGGGACGTTCTTGGGCCGCCGGCTGTGTGCTCGGCTGGGCGAACGGTCAGCCTCCCTATCCTGGAGGTCGGCGATGACGTTCTCATTCTCCTTGGCTGCGCGAGGGGGAACGGGCGCATCACCCGTGACGATGAGGGAGGTGCGATGACCAAAGAGCCGTAGGACGAGGGAATCGACTTGGTGCTGATCAGGCTCGAGGACAGGAGTGTGCCGCCTCGAATGATTCGGCGAATGATGCCGCGTCCTGTGTCATGCTTGGGTGGCCTAGCGGGGTCAGGCCCGACTTGCTTCCGCTCGTCCGACGGCACTCACGTCCCCAAGAGAGTTGGATCCATGAAGATCGACGTGCGCGACAATCAGATCGAGCCAGCGCTCAAGGCGCTCAAAAAGCTGATGCTCAAGGATGGCCTGTTCCAGGAGATGAAGCGGCGGGAGCACTACGAGAAACCCTCCGTCAAGCGAAAGCAGAAGCAGGCCCGGGCCAGAAAGAAACTTCGCAAGGCGATGAAGCGGGACTCGCTCCGTAGCGATGAGTGAGGGGCGGAGCCGCCGCTCCCTGTAACGAGACGTCGTACCTGCAGCTAATACGGACGGCATCCGCGAACCGCTCTTCGGACTTCGTTGGTTCAAGGGGCTGGATATGCAGAAATGTTACGCCAGCGGAGGAAGCCATGCATGACATACAACTGACGCCCGACGCTGACATGGAGGGATCATCCCAACATTCCAAAAGGTGGCCAGGTCACCATCTCATCGGCGATCCGACAAAAACTGGTGAAGTAGTGGTCCAGCGCCTCAAGCTCCCGCCCAACTACCACGTCCGCCGCACATCCACCCCTTCACCGAGTATGGAACGGTCATCAGCGGGAGTTTCGGGGCCGGCGTGGGCGAAACGTTCGAGAGGACGGGCGAGCTGTTGAAGCCCGGCTCGTTCTGGATGCACCCGAAGAAGCATCCGCACTATGGTTGGACGGGCGGCAGAGGCCATAATCGAATTCCATTTCATCGGACCAGGAGGCATCGGGTACGTCAACCCGGCCGACGACCCACGCAGAAGAACTGAAACCGCGTCGTCGGTATCAGGAGTCAGGTAAACGGCACGGCCTCCTCGGGGTCGAGAGGCCGTGCGCCGACGATTGGTTGCGGGGGCCCGAAATCGTCAAGCCGTACACCTCCCCCTTTGCCACCTATTGAATTAATCAGTTTAGATAGCGCGTAGTAAGTGGGAAGTAGTGGGCGGCCATACTCGTCATACGGAGACTATAAGAGCAATAATCGTATAAGAAATAATAACTTAGAGTTGGTAGGCACAACGAAAGCAAGCCGATAAACAACTGTACCGGCACTCAACTACCATCAGAGTGGTTTCCGGAAGGCCGATATGGAAGACGCTCGGCGGGCCCCAAGGTCACCGAGGTTCGGTAGCCCTTGGCGGGCTGCGGCTGGGATATCTGCCAGAATGGACTGACGAGTTGCTGAAGTTCGAGTTCTTCCTCAACCTACTGACCGTGCCGTGACCACGACAGGAGCACAGGATTTTCAGTCCTATCTCCCGGGCTCTGGAAGTGTGCGTAAATGCTTGCTGTCGAAAGAGGCGTTCGCGACGGTGTCGTGCGCTGGAGTGCGCTGGACTGATCAGGAGTGCGCCTGACCCAGGCACAATTTGGGCACAAACCTGGGACGGAGTTCTGATGAACTGACCCTTCACCAGCGACCTGGAGGCAATGTGGTCGCTACCCTGCCGGTCTACCTGCGCGACTTCGCGCAGTTCGCCTACCTCGCGGGCTGGAGAAAGGGCGAATTGCCTCTCTTCTGGAGCGACGTCGAAAGGGATGCCGGCGCGATTCGACTCTGGCGAAGCCGCCAAGACTGGTCGCGGCCGGACTGTCATGTTGGAAGGTGACCTTCAAGGGGACTCGAACCGGTGTTTTCAGTCTGCCACGCTTTGCTACCCATTTCCGGATACGCAACGTTTCGTCAATGTGGATGAAGGGTTAAATCGAGTTGTTACGGTTCCGTGCGGCTTCCTCAGGTGCGACGACTGCCGCAGGTGAGATGACGTCGCACCGGCGGCGGATGCCTCGTCCGACGCCATGAGTTGGAGGACGATGGCACACGACGGCGCAAACGATACGGCCGCGCAAGGCTTCCCGATGGGCAACTGGGTTGGGGCCGTCCAGCCGTTCGGGAACTCCAAGGAGAGTTACGGTTTCACAGTCGCCCACACCGACGCCCCTGTACCGGGGACCGCGCGTCATAGCAAGAGTGTACGAGTGTAACGATGCGAAGTATCCCCGCAAGTCGACCGGGATTCCAACACGTATTGATCGAAGCGAGTTTGGTACGTTGCCAGCGCATTGAGCCCCGCACGGCCAAGCATACGGTGGGAGACGATCGCGACGCTCAGGTACCTTGCCCAGATCAAGCGGATCAACGGCGAGCATGGTTGATTACTGAGGTCATGGCGCAAAGCGGGAGACGATGCCGCGGTGATCCGGGGTCTTCAGGAACTACGGAACTTCGCGGATGTGCCCGGACCCCTCCTTTCAACCTCGACTTCTCGTCCGGCGCCCAAGGCCTTCTGTCTAGGCAGACGCCGTCAAAGGGACGCCCGATCGGCCGGTCGCAGCTCAGCGAGACTTTCAAACGTCAGTGCACTCTGTGTTCTTGACGGGGTCTCGCTCCGACGTTCGCTTCCGCCATGCTTGTCTCTGAGGCGCTTGTCTCTGAGGATTGAATACGGGTGTGGGTCTCAAACAACTTTGACCGTCGGCGTCTCAATCGCCTCGGGCCAGTGCCGTATCAGTGCCAACGCCGATTCTGCCGATATACCCAGCGAATGCCTATCATGCAAAGCGTTGGCCTCAACTAGGGCTGCCGCGCAGGTAGGGTCATCATCAAAGAGGTCATCAGCCAGCGACTTCTCCTCTCCGTTCGGACCGGTGACGTTGTGAAGCCGGAACTTCAGCTTCGAATAGGCGCTCTCTAAACGATCACGGAGGCAACATGACGCCTCTCGGACCCGGCTGGTCAAGGTGTCCCGGTCACAGCGCTACCCGCTTCGCTCGGTTCATGCCTCCCCCAAGCTCAAGCCGAGCAGAGGGTGTACAAGAACCAAGTGATTTCCGTACCAGGCCATTGCCGGGACGGCTGTTAATACTTACGCGGACTTGCGAAGAGCGCCACCGAAGGGTTTTCTGTACAGTGGTTCTACTCTGCTGTCTCCATCTGAACCGCACTTGAGCGGTGCCTGTTCACAAGCGGCGGTTACGAACACGTCGGAGCTGTCCTGAACGGGATTTCCACTCGAAGTTGGCCCTCGGTATCACGCTCCATTCCTGGCGGAGGCCTTCTGGGTCACCAGTTTTCTTACGGCGTCGTATTCGAACCAGCGACCTTTGGGTTATGGAGTCCTCTCGAGGCCGTGTCGGTAACCCTCTGATCTCGCGAAGAATGTACGGAACGACGAGTAAATACTGGTTCCTTCCTGATCGTTCCTACGTACCTCTTCTTTGATGGATGTTTCAGGATGGTATGGGAGCAAAACGGGAGCAGATGACCTTTGGGTTTACCCAAACCGGCGCTTGTACTGTCTACTGCCAGGAGGGACTGAAACGCGACTTTCAGTCCCTGCCGAGCGCTGGCGTGAGCCGGCACCACGGGTTCACATCACGGCCCGCAACCACCCATATTAAGGATCCGCGTGGACGCGCGCAGCCGCGTCGAGCCCCTTCGCACATTTGCCTCATGCCAGCCTTGGGAATGTGCAATGTCGTCGGCAAGCTGGGGCATTGCGCCCTTTCCGCATCGTCCTCCCCCGACTTGGTGCGCACTGCCCTTGGGGCCGTGCCCACGGATGAAGCTGGAGAGGCGACATTAGATGTCGGAGAATCTAACAGGCGGCAAGCATGCGAGCGGCAGAGAGAGACGGCAACAACCTGGGAAACAAACGACTGAACTCCTGCCGGAAGAATTGCCAGAAGCGAAGCGCCGGTGAGTCACCGGAGAAGGAGTAGGGGCGGAGGACGATCTTCCGCCATCCGCTCTTGGATTTCCTATCTAGACTGCTCTCGATTTCGGGTGTAAGCCTGCTCGCAGACGACCATCTGGTGGGCACTAGGTGCGCACTATCCCCTAGAAGGAGGAGTAGTGATCATGCGCGCGAAAGCGATCTCAGCGATGTTCTGCATTCTCATCCTCCTCGTCCTTGAGCCAGCCGATCGCTCAAACGCTTGACGGCATGGCCGCCTCATCATCGAAGCGCGCGGGAACGATTCTCCTGGTCGATGACGACCCCGAGGTTCTCGGTGTGGCCGCGGAGATCCTACGGGCGGAGGGGTACGCCGTCCTGAGCACTCGGGACCCGCATGAGGCTCTCCGGATCGCACGCACCCGGGCGGAGCCACTCCACCTGCTCCTCACGGACGTCGTGATGCCTCTGATGAGCGGGCGACAGCTCGCGGAGGAGCTCCGGGGCATCCGGTCCGAGGTGAAGGTGCTCTTCATGTCGGCGTACAGCATCGAAACCGTCGAGGATTATCTCATTCTCCTCGCCCCCGGGGAGCCGTTCGTGGTCAAGCCGTTCACCATCGCCGAGCTTAAGCGCAAGGTCCGCGCCGCACTCGAGTATCGCTCACCGTTTTCACGGCCACACGTCAGTCGAGATGAACAGGGTTCCGATTGATCTCGTACCGACGTCTACGCGGTGATCGTTCGCGCAATCGCGAAAGCGTCACGGGCATTCTGCGGGTGGGAGGGACCGCCGCCGGTCGCCGCCGTCGAGGATCTGCTCAAAGCACACGTGGGTCGAGAGATCAGCTCGATTGTCGGACCGGGACTGCTAGGGCTCGACTCACGCCTATGACCACCCCAAGAGGCTGCCTTGCGCTCGCTCGACCAAGCGCGTAGCATCCCGCTCGGCCATGCCCAGCACGCCTCCGGAACCACCGCAGGGCACGACGGGCGTCGTGCACATCGTTCGTGATGGTCCGTCCAATGGTCGATCACCCTCCTCCTTCTTGGTCAGCTTCGGCGGCAAGAAGGATAGGGTGGGGCATTCTCTCTCGGGCGGGCCAGCGGCCTTGATCCGCTCGCCGCGCTACTGCAGAAGATCGGCGTCTTGCCTGCCGACGTGGAGACGGCTCTCCAAGCGCTGGCAGGGCAACCGCACCACGAGATTGCGGACGTCACGCTGACGCGAGGCGACGATCCGCGAACTTGGCTTGTAGCGCCACCGACCCCAGGATCGGGTTGGGCGATCTCCGGGCGTCCAGGACGCGAAAACTGCTGTAGTACCCGCGGCTCGGCTCTGGGATCGCCGCCGCTCTCTCTGTCCGCGTCAGGATCGAACCCGGCCGACGAGGGGTCCAGCTTGCCAGCGCGAGGCACGCTCGCGTATGCTCCGCACGCAGTGAACACTCGAAGGCGAGTATGGGAGTAAAGCTGATCTTTCGGACGGGGGTGCTCCTTCCCTAGGCTGCACGTGATTCTGTCGCAGGACGATGTTCAGGCCCTGAAGACCGACAGAGGCTACGTGGTCGTTACCGTGCATTTTCTGCCTCCGACGCGCCCGCCGTTGCGACTTGAACTCGCGCTCGACAAAGTTTCGATGGTGCAAGGGAAGGAAGGCGTTCTCGGGCCAATGGACTTGCTCGATGGACGGACTGTTGGAGTGAGTCTCGGAGCAGTAGAGCACTTTGTGGTTGAATGTTATCAGCCGACCAATATCAGACCTTGCGGTGTCAACGATTGCCCACTTCCCTTGGGACACCCAGGCCCCCATCGGGGCTACTGCGGATTGCATGGGTGCTCACTGCCTGCAGGTCACTTCGGCGTGCACGAGGTGCAATAGTGTGAAGCGGCATCAGGTCCCGAATTGGCGGAGTGAACAATCTCCGTTACTTCAGCATCAGCAACGTACCGACCGGCGGCATGACCTGCATGGCAGACAGGCCGGACTATCGACTGCAAAGCGCAAGTGAAGCTCGAACGACGGGCAAAACGTAAGCATCGGTGCGTCAAAGGGAGAGGACGCGCCCTTGCGTCAACCAGCGGCCCGGTCGGTAGTCTCTCTGAGGCTCCCCCTCTCCGCCGAGAAACCTATTGGTCTTGGTCTCATTGGCGTAGAGTCGCCAGGTTCCATGATGCTGGTGACACAGACCCGCGGCGGAGGTAGGAGCTCGATGAAGGTTCGTGACCTCACTCGGCACGCGGGGAGCGCCACGGTGTCCGCTTGGCCGCCTCGCTGGGGGACGCCGTTCCGCGAGGGCGACACCTGGAACAGCGGCCCGAAACCGGGAGGGCGTACTCGAGTCGGTCATGCGTCATGAGGACGACGAGACCCTTCTGAGGCTGACCATGCGATTCGATGCACGCGAACATACAGGTATCCTCACGTGGGATGGACCGCCGACGCTGGCGGCCCTCGAGAATCTGCTCACCGCGAACCTCCAGGTCGAGAGATCAAGTTGATCCGATGTGAGGCTCGACGTACGTCTAGACGGATCGCCGCGGAGCCGTGTCCGCACTGGGCGCAGTACTCGCCGCGACTGGCCGCGCACGCATCGCGCTCGTGGTCACAGCCAGGGGCTTCCTTGCAGTAAACGCACATGAAGGGCTCCCCGGGTCAGGGACTATGAAGCGTCTGTCGGAATCCCCTCTGGCCTCCTTCACCGAGAGGAGCCCCGAGGCAGGGCAACGTCTTCTGGCAGAGGGCGCAGATGAATGTCGGCAGGTAGGTGATCGCGCCCGGAGTCTCGGACACCTTGTCCATCGCCCGCTCGATCTCTGACTGGCGCCAGCCTGGATGCAGGCGTTCCAGCGTCATCCTGACGAGGCACGGTAAGCACACGAACTTGCCTCGGTACTTGTCGCCGCGAAGGATGCCGCCAGCGGCGCGGCGGACGAAAGTCTTCAGTGTTGTAGGTCATCGCGGCTTCCTCCTCGCCCAGCGATCCTCGGCTGCTTGTCGCGCGCGCTCGTGCCGCTCTTCGGCGGTGAGCACCTTGGCGCGGGCCTTCCCGCCACGGCTCGCAGATCGTCTGAGGTAGGCGGCGAGCGCCTTCGGCGACTTGCTGGCCGACCCGCTTTGCGGCTCAAGGCCCTCCCGTGGGTGAAGAACAGTGACCTGCCCCCGGAGTCGCCCCCGCCCTCGACGGCATGCGGGGCCGACGATACTCCGAAGCTTGTCCGGCGGGTACTCCAATCCGAAGCCGGCAGGGGGCAAGGAATCCGGGGGCAAACCACATTCCTTAGCCCCTAAAGGTGAGCTTCCAATTAGGACCAGCGTACGAATCGTGCAGTGTAATGACCAGGCGTCCCTTACATCTACCGTCGCCGCAGGAGCAAGGCTTCGGATCAACAGGGTTCGATAACCATTCCCTAGCCCAAAACGTCTTCTTCAGCACCGAGCTCTCAAGACATCCTGGATCATCCAGGAAGACGAGCTGATTCTGATAGTCAAGCAGCGCAGCGAGAACCCGCTTACCAGTTTCCGCTCGAATCAAAGGCCGATTGTGAGAGTCGTACAGATGATAGGGGCCTTCACGATTGTCAAAGAGTCGGGAGAACGTCACTTCATCCATGCTGGTCCCCCAGTTGTTCGACTCAAACTCCGTGGGTACGAGCCCGGCTCGCGGCGTGAGGGTTGCGCCCTTAGGTGGCCGTGGGCCAAATCTGGCGCTGCACGACGATCGCGGAGGGCCGCCCCGAGGAACGCAACCACAGCCAGCCACCGCCAGCCCGCCCCTGGGAGGCCCCCAGGGCCCAGAAGATCCAGCTCCCCACCGCACTGCCAGCCAGACCGAGGACGATGTCCCACTTCAGTCCGTAGCCGCCTCGTTCCATGACGAACCCGGCTAGCCAGCCTCGCCAGCACTCCACCGAAAACCACGATTGGGAACATGACCGACATTCACGACGCTTCCTCCTGCACTGCCTTGCAGCTCACCTACATCACGTCAGGTGATCACGTCACGTCCCCCTTCACCGTCTTACGGGTAGCGCCCTTTGAAGGTAGGCTCTCCCTAGGTGAAGGAGGAGTCGCACCACCGAGACGGGCGGGCGGAGCGTCAGTCCCCCTTCGCACCATCTATGCAGCACGAAGCGACCCGCGAGTAGCGCATGACCGTTCACTCCTCACTCTAGTCGGCGTATCGTGCCCGCCTAGTGGACCTTGGTCGACGAGAGGCGGTGCGACAGTCCACGGCGAGGCGAATGACTCGTGGTACCGCTCTATCGTCTAGAGAGCCGGTTCTGGGTGGAGCGCAGTTGATTCAGTGACGTGCATGCGTGGCGAGTCCCGTGCTTATCGCTTTTTCTTCGGCTTCACGATACCCAAAGCGGGCCTCCTCAGTGCCCTGTGAAAACGGGGCATCGCTTTCATCGCGCAGTCCTCCGCGTGGGCTCGGATCTCGACGTCGCCCTGCTTCCAGACGAGCGACCAGTCCTGCCCGTCCTCGATCTTCTTTGCGCAACTCGGGCACGTGTAGACTTGTCCCATTCGAGGCTCCCTCGGTTCGGTCACAATCCGCGAGTACGTTAGCAACTGACGCGAGACAATCCGGCGCGACGGCCTCCAGGGGGCGTTTCCCCCTGGAGGCCGCTTCCTAGGGAAGATCACGGTGAGGCGCTGTCGCCTCGCTACGTGGGTTGAGGTCTAGTAATCGTCGCCGTGCGGCATGGACGGCATCGCGTTCTTCTCGTCGTCCGGCAAGGTGGTGATGAGGGCTTCCGTGGTCAGGAGCAAGGACGCGATCGAGGCCGCATTCTGCAGGGCGACGCGCTCGACCTTGGTGGGGTCGATGATCCCGGCCTGGATCATGTCAACGAACTGATTCGACTCGGCGTCAAAGCCGTACGCCACGTCCTTGGCCGCCTTGACCTTCTCGACCACCACCGAGCCCTCGAGCCCGGCGTTCTGGACGATCTGCCGGATTGGCTCCTCGAGCGCGCGCCGTACGATTTCGACACCGGTCGCCTCGTCGCCGGATAGCTTGAGGCCGTCGAGGCCTTTCGAGGCTCGGAGAAGGGCCACCCCGCCGCCCGGCACGATGCCCTCTTCGACGGCCGCCCGCGTCGCGTTGAGGGCGTCCTCGACGCGCGCCTTCCTTTCCTTCATCTCCGTCTCCGTGGCCGCGCCTACCTTGACGATGGCCACGCCGCCCGCCAGCTTTGCCAGCCGCTCCTGGAGCTTCTCCCGATCGTAGTCCGACGTCGTCTCCTCGATCTGCATCCGGAGCTGCTTGATGCGGCCCTCGATGGCGCCGGTCTTGCCGCCACCCTCGATGAGCGTGGTGTTGTCCTTGTCCACGACCACCTTCTTGGCCTTGCCCAGGTCCTCAAGCTTGAGGTTCTCCAGCTTGACGCCCAGGTCCTCCGGTGATCGCTTTCCCGCCGGTCAGGATGGCGATGTCCTCGAGCATGGCCTTGCGGCGGTCGCCGAAGCCCGGCGCCTTCACGGCACAGCAGGCGAACGTGCCGCGCAGCTTGTTGACCACGAGCGTGGCCAGGGCCTCGCCCTCCACCTCCTCGGCCACGATGAGGAGCGGCTTGCCTGACTTGGCCACCTGCTCGAGCAACGGCAGCATCTCCTTCATGCTGCCGAGCTTCTTCTCGTGGATGAGCACGAGACACTCCTCGAGGACGGCTTCCATGCGCGCCGGGTCGGTCACGAAGTAGGGGAGAGGTAGCCGCGATCGAACTGCATGCCCTCCACCACCTCGAGGGCGGTCTCCATCCCCTTGGCCTCTTCCACGGTGATGACGCCGTCCTTCCCGACCTTCTCCATGGCCTCCGCGATGAGGTTGCCGATGGTCTTGTCGTTGTTGGAGGCGATGGTCGCGACCTGGGCGATCTCCTTCTTGTCCTTGGTCGACTTCGACAGCTTCTTCAGCTCCACCACCACCTTCTCCACCGCCTGATCGATGCCCCGCTGGAGCCCCATGGGGTTCGCCCCGGCGGTCACGTTCCTCAGGCCGCCCCGGTAGATGGCCTGGGCGAGCACGGTGGCCGTGGTGGTGCCGTCACCGGCCAGGTCGGAGGTCTTGGAGGCGACCTCCTTGATCATCTGAGCCCCCATGTTCTCGTAGGGGTCCTTGAGCTCGATTTCCTTGGCGACGGCCACGCCGTCCTTCGTGATGGTCGGGCTGCCGTACTTCTTGTCGAGCACGACGTTCCGTCCCTTGGGGCCCAAGGTGACCTTGACCGCGTGCGAGATGACGTTGACGCCGCGCAGGAGGGCCGCGCGGGCTTCCTCGTTGAACAGGAGCTGCTTTGCCATGGATGGATTCCTCTCAAGTGGGTGCAGACGATCAACTGCGGCGGAGCCGGCAGTCTAGCTGCTGAGAATGCCGAGAACGTCGTCCTCCTTCATGATCAGGTACTCCTCGCCGTCCAGCGTCACCTCGTTGCCCGAGTACTTGCCGAACAGCACGCGATCTCCCGCCTTGACGTCGAGCGGGATCTTCTTGCCGTCCTCGGTCACCGTGCCTGTGCCTACCGCGAGCACCTTGCCCTCCTGCGGCTTCTCCTTCGCGCTGTCGGGAATGATGAGTCCGCCGCGGCGGACTTCTCCCTCGTCGATCCGTTGGACCACGATACGGTCGTGGAGTGGCTGCAGGGTCATCGTCATTGCCTTCGCCATGGTGCGGGTGCCTCCCTCTAGCTGGTGCGGGTGACCGTCACGAGAGGTGAAGTGTCCGGACTGAACGCCTCCCTCGGGAGCCCTCGCGATCTTCTTCCTATGTCAGTATATATCATAATATAAAATCTATAAGTAAAATATGTTGTATACTGATTGCTAGGTAAAGATCCTGGCGATGCTCGCCAGGATAGAAGGAGAGGACAGCGCCATGACCACCATGATGCATTGGTCGCCTTTCACCCAGAAGTTCCATCTCCATCACCACCACGTCGAGGATCTGTTTCCGAGGTTCGTCGACGACACTACGGATGAGACCGCTCCGCCCGTCGCGTCGTGGCTCCCCGCCGCGGAGGGGCGGCTCGAGGACGGCACCTACATCATCCAGTTCGCCCTGCCGGGCGTGGATCCGAAGGCAGTCGAGGTGTCCGTGATGGACAACCTTCTCACCATCAAGGGAGAGCGGAAGGCCAATCACGACGCCACGGGCAAGGAGTACTTCGTCCGTGAGGTCACGTACGGCGCGTTCCAGCGGAGCGTCACGCTCCCCGAGGGTGTCGACGCCGCCCAGGTGGAGGCCACGTACGCGAACGGCATGCTCGAGGTGAGAGTCCCCGCGCCGCGCGCCGCGACGCCGAGGATGATCGAAGTCAAGGCCGCCTGATCGAGGGCGGCGGGGCCGTGCCGGTGCCGACCGGCACGGCCTCGGTGTGACCCCACGCGGAAGCACCGGTCACACAAGTTCCAGGGTTCGCCAGACGCACCGCCGTCAATGTGTCGGGAAGCACGAACGAGTTGACTGGCGGGAGGCTCCGCTCGGTGGACGCCGCCATGAGAGACGGCAGGGCCTCCCTAGCGGAACTCCCGGTTCAGGAGGTCTTGTCAATGAAGCCTGAGAAAGCAGCGAAGATCAAGTATGGAGTGTGGGGCCTTATTTGTGGGGCCGTCATCGTCATGATCATCGGCTTTGCGTGGGGTGGCTGGACGACCTTCGGCACGAGCCAAACGAGGACCAAAGAGGCGGTCTTGGCGAGTCAGGCGGCGATCTGCGTCGCCCAATTTATGAAGGCAACCGAACCATGAAGAGAAACTGAAAGCCCTCGAGGCAGTCAATAGCTGGCAGAGAGCTGAAGCCATTGAAAAAGGAGGCTGGGATAAGATGCCCGGCCAAGAAAAGGCTGACTATGCTGTAGCCCGAGCATGCGCCGATGGGCTTGAACTCTTATGAAGAAATGAGATTGGTGCCTGCGCTTGAGCTTTGCCGCGCACGTCCTGAAAGCGTCAGGATGTCCGCGCCTTGTACATCAACGTCGGCGCAGGGCAATATCGCGTTGACAGCGGTCAGAGCTGCGCCTAGCATAACGAATAGCTTCGCAGTAGGTTCACTCGGTTATCGATTGGTAGCGGACACGAAGTCGCGAGAGTCGAGTTCAACGCCGCGAGGACCTCAAGTCCCGTGGCGCTTTTGTTTGTCCTCCGATTCCGGAGGGCCCCCGTCATGGTGGCGGGGCATCACCGAGGCGGTACGCCTCAAAGAAAGAGGTCAGTAGAAATGGCTCAGGGAAGCGTGAAGTGGTTCAACGATGCGAAGGGGTTCGGTTTCATCTCCCAGGAGAACGGCGAGGACGTGTTCGTGCACTTCAGCGCCGTCCAGGCCCAAGGCTTCAAGAGCTTGGCCGAGGGTGACAAGGTCGAGTTCGACGTGACGAGGGGCCCGAAGGGCCTCCAGGCCGCCAACGTTCGCAAGGTCTGACAACTAGCGTCAAACGGAAGGCCGGGTCCCTGAGACGAGACCCGGTCTTTCTCATTTACAGCGCGTCTGTGCATCCCTTTCTTCGCTGTCCGAGAGGGATGAGGAGCAATCGACAGGTGCTGAAAGGCGGATGACGACACTCCTGGCCTAAGCGAGCGCCCATTCAACTTTCCACCGCAACCCACCGCAACACTGAGTATCACGCGCCCACCCTAGGCCGCGAGAACAAAAAGAAGACACGATGACCATCCCGACCTTCCAGAAACATGATCGAGTCGCATTCAGGGAGTCCCCCGAGGTCGAGGGCAAGATTGTTGAGTGGTGGAAGAGAGGCTTCTATAAAGTCGCTTGGGATAGCGGGGTCACGTACCAGGGCAAGACCACTATCGTCAGTGAGAACGTGATCCGGAAGAAGGCGTCCTGAGCGCACCGCAGCATCGTATGAAGGGGCTTACCCACTAGGCCGACCTGTGGATCACTGCCCTCACGGGTCGCAAGGGTCCACTCGGCGCTGGGATCTATGAGCGGCCCACGACACTCCGTCTTGCACTCTCGTACAAAAGGAAACTAGTTCAGCCTCCTCGCTGACGGAAACGGTCTCGATCAGCCGTAGCTTGAACTCGCTGGCGGGAACTGGAGGGAAACGCGCAAGTACTAGTGAAATCTCGCGATGTCCCTACCGGCTTGTGGACCTCTTGTAGCACCTTCTCGTAGCAGGGCGCAAGACTACGGACAAGCTCACTGCTCCGCTCTGCTACACTCCGCCCAGCCTGTAAGGAGGGCTCCTGCATGGACCCGGCCCAGTTGCCCCACGCCCCGCATACCCTCGCGCCTGACTCGCAGACAGCCTGCGGACGGACCCAGTGATCGACCGTCGCACGTTCCTCGCTGGCACGGGTGCGGTGCTCCTCGCCGCGCCGCTCGCCGCTGAGGCGCAGCCGTCAACGACGATCCCACGGATCGGGCTGCTCGCCGCCGACGCGACGCCTTGGGAGCCTCTCCGGCTAGGGCTTCGTGATCTCGGCTACGTGGAAGGAAAGAGCATTGCGCTCGAGGAGCGAAGCTCTCAGGGGCGAAACGAGCGATTCTCGGATCTCGCGTCCGAGCTCGTTCGGCTCAACGTGAATATCATCGTGACCTGGGGCACGCCCGCGACTCTCGCGGCCAAGCAGGCGACGACGACTATCCCCATCGTCATGGCCAGCGCTGGCGATCCTGTGAGGAGCGGCCTCGTCTCGAGCCTCGCGCACCCAGGTGGAAACGTCACGGGCTTGACGGTATTTGGCCCGGGCCTGGCTGCAAAACGGCTTGAGCTTTTGAGAGAGGCCGTGCCGAACATCTCTCGCGTAGCCTTTCTTTGGAACCCCGCGAATCCCGACCAGGCATCTTCCCTCAACGAGGTCCAGGCTGGAGCGCGAGCCTTGAGCGTGACATTGCACTCCGTCGAAGCACGGAGTCACGAGGAGTTGGAGCAAGCCCTTGCCGCGATGAAGAAGAGCCGCCCATCCGCGCTCCTCATGACCGGGGACGCCGTTCTTCAGCATTACATCGGCCGAATCGTTGCCTTCACGTCAGAAACCCGGCTGCCCGCCATGTACCAGCTGAAGGAAGCCGTCGATCGCGGAGGGCTGATGTCCTACGGAGCCGACCTTCCCGACTTGGGTCGCCGCGCCGCATACTACGTGGACAAGATTCTGAAGGGTGCCAAGCCCGCTGATCTGCCCGTCGAGCAGCCGACAAAGTTCGAGCTGGTGATCAACCTCAAGACCGCCAAGGCGCTCGGCCTGACGATCCCGCCGTCGCTGCTGCAGCGGGCGGATGAGGTGATCCAACAATGAACCGCCGCACGTTCCTCGCTGGCACGGGTTCGGTGCTCCTCGCCGCGCCGCTCGCCGCCGAGGCCCAGCAGGCGGCCAAGGTCCCTCGAATCGGCTGGCTGTCGCTCAACCTGGCTGCTTCCCCACCTGCCAGAGGCCTTCCGTCAAGGACTGCGTGACCTCGGTTACGTCGAGGGCCGCAACGTCGTGATTGAATACCGAGATGCCGAGGGGAAGATCGAGCGGCTCCCCGCTCTTGCGGCCGAACTGGTCGCGCCTCAAGGTCGACGTCATCCTGGCCGGAGGCCCACCCTAAGCCCTGGCCGCCAAGCAAGCGACCAAGACTATCCCCATAGTCTTCATTGCAGGCGATGTGAGCGGGCTCGTCACCAGCCTGGCGCGGCCGGGCGGCAATGTCACGGGGTTGTCCGTCCTCGCCCCGGAGCTAGTCGGCAAGAGTCTGGAACAGCTCACGCAGGCCGTTCCGGGGTGAGTCTTGTCGCTGCCCTCTGGTCGCCAGTTGCCGGCTTCGAACACCTGCTAGAGGACCTGCTGAAGGCAGCAGACGTCGCGGCACGGGCGCTGGGGGTGCGGCTTCAAGTTGTTGAGGCGCGAGGTCCGGAGGACTTCGACAGGGCCTTCTCGGACATGACCAAGGCGCACGCAGGTGCGCTGACTGTGTTGCCAGGCGCTATGTTCATCAATGAGCGAAAACGCCTCGTGGAGCTGGCGGCCAAGCACCGGCTGCCGGCAGTGTATCAAGTGAGGGAGTTTGTCGAGGCCGGAGGCCTTATGGCCTATGGACCGAACATTGCTGATGTGTTTCGGCGCGCCGCCACCTACGTGGACAAGATTCTCAAGGGCGCCAAGCCCGGCGACCTGCCCGTGGAGCAGCCCACGAAGTTCGAGCTGGTCATCAACCTCAAGACCGCCAAGGCGCTCGGCCTGACGATCCCGCCGTCGCTGCTGGGGCGGGCGGATGAGATCATCCAATGATGGAAGGGCGGGCGTAGCTTCGGCATGCGATCTCGACAAAGATGAGCGACGTCGCCTCGAGCCGCCTCTTCTGGGCCAGCACGGTTCTCTGGATCGTCCTTTGACGGTCTTCGTCGGCCGCTTCGTATTGCTAGTGATTCGACTGCGCGAGCACGTCGACAAGCACCATCCGCATCGGCGGCGTCACCTTTCGTCCGCGGAGAGGCTCACATGGTCCTACTGGTTTGTCTTCAGGTCCAACGATGACTATGGTGAGCCGATCATCGGGGCACGCCGACGTGAGATTCTCAGCGTCTTTTTTCGACATGGTCCTCGTGCTGATTGCCGCGCTCGTCTGGCTTGTCGTCTCCGCGACCATCTTAGCGTAGAGGTAACACACCAGAGCTCCATGGCGGAACGATCTGGGTGAAGAGTGAAGTGGGGAGCGGCTCGACCTTCACCTTTCACCCTGCCGCTGTAGCGGTGAGAGTCAACACGATCACCGCGCCAGTGGGGCGGCTAACCGGGTTCGTCAACGAACTGAAGAAGCCAAGGCCAGAGAGGGAGCGCCGACTTGACAGTAAACTCACGCGCCCCCTGTCTCATACTTGCTGATAGGTTCCGCTGGGGCGGTGTCGTCGACCTTGGTCGAAGCCCTCCGGTGGACCTGGATCTCGAGCTTCGTGATGCTGGACCAGACAATACGGCCCCTGCCAGTGCCTCAGCAAGGGCCGCAGTGCCTGTGCCCGGACGCCTGGGCCTAGAAGCCCCCGTGCGGCATTGGCGGGCCTGCCGCCGCCTTCTCCTCCGGCAGGTCGGTGACCAGTGCCTCCGTGGTCAGCAGGAGGGAGGCCACCGACGCCGCGTTCTGCAGCGCGACCCGCTCGACCTTGGTGGGTCGATGATGCCGGCCTGATCATGTCCACGAACTCCAGCGACTCCGCATCGAACCCGCGGGTCATCCCCTTCTCGGCCTTCACCTTCTCCACAACCACGCTGCTCTCGAGCCCCGCGTTCTCCACGATCCGACGAATCGGCTCCTCGAGCGCCCGGCGCACAATCATCGCCCCGACCTTCTCGTCACCCTCCAGCTTCAGGCCTCGATGGCCGACGAGGCCCGCAGCAGCGCGCACGCCGCCGCCCGCCACGATGCCTTCCTCCACGGCCGCGCGCGTCGCGTTGAGCGCGTCCTCCACGCGGGCCTTCTTCTCCTTCATGGCCGTCTCGGTCGCCGCTGGACGCCGAGCCGCAAAGCCGTGAGCATCGGGACCGAGATCCCGACGAAGCGCGCTCGGGCCGCCTTCTCCGGATCGAAGGGCTCGACGGCGATGTCCAGCGCGTCGGGGATATACCCCGCGCCTTCCAGAACCGCGAGCGGCGAGGCGAGGCCGAGCGGCTGGTGGCCGAACTCGTAGCAGGAGACCAGCAGGATGGCGCCCGGGCCCCGCAGCGTCTCGGCGAGCGGTTCGTGGACGCGCTGCTTCACACCTCGATCTCGACGTCAGCGCCGGTGACCCGCGCCGGATAGCCCCTGACCTCTCGTCCCGCCGGCGGCCCCAGGACGGCCCCCGTCTTGATGTCGAACCTCGCCCCGTGCCAGGGGCAGGTCACTTCGGCTCCCTCGACCGTCCCTTCGGACAGCGGCCCTCCTCGATGCGTGCACGTATCGCTCAGCGCGTAGAACACCTCTCCCACCCGGAAGAGGGCGATCTTCTGGCCCTCCACTTCAACCAGTTTGGCTTGTTGGTCTTCCAGCTCATCGGTCGTGGCCACCTTCACGAACTTGGGCATCGATCGTACCTCCTCCCTGTCCTTTGGTTCAACTGCGACCACCCGTGCCCTTACTGCTCATCCGCGCTTCGCAGGAATCAGTTCCTTGTGGTGCAAGCCTGGACCCCGGGGTTGTCCACGAAGAACTGCCGGTTCAGCTCGATGAAGTGTCTCGACTGCGCCGGGGTCTCGTCCTCGGCGAAGATCGCCTTCACCGGGCAGACGGGCTCGCAGGCCCCACAGTCGATGCACTCGTCGGGGTGGATAAAGAGCTGGTTCGGCCCCTCGTAGATGCAGTCCACCGGGCAGACCTCGACGCAGGCCTTGTCCTTGACGTCGATGCACGGCTCGGCGATCACGTACGCCATGGCATTCTCTCCCGTCCGCCTCGCCCTTCCTTCAGGCGCCGATGACTCGGTCCCTCACGCTTGCCCGATCCAACTGCCGGTCGTCTCGTCGTCGTTCCATCACAGCCGGCCGTTGCCGTCAGGCACGATCTACTCGCCCGCCAGCCTGTTGACGACGCCGAGCGGCTTCGCGCTGTGTTTGCGCCTTCGCGACCACGTCCGTCCCAGAATGCGGGCTTCCGCCTTCGCTCTTGGAATGCCGTAGAGGCGCTCGGCTCGCAACGGCAAGCACGGGAACGAGATGCGGTGAGCGGGCCGACGGTAGGTACTCGCGCACCTGGCGCAGAAACTCTCCCCACGTGAGCGATGACTTACTGTCGGACGTGGCGCCGGTCCGGACGGGCCTCCGAGCTCGCGTGTCCTCTCGCCGCTGGACGGAGATCGAGCTGCCAGAACCGTCCGACAGCTCAAGGAGCGCGCGATGCACGAACCCGCGTGTCTTCTTCCGCCGGCCGCCAAGGATCAGTTGGAGCGTGTTGAGGCTTGAGGAGTATCCCATGCGGGCTAGGCTCTCGGAGGCGCGCATAGCCAGCTGACGCGGGCTGACGCCGGGGTGCGCCGCGAGCCATTGGCGCGCTATGGACGAGGTCGGCTGCGCCGGTACCCACCTCAGGTCTGCCTCGACCCGCTCGCGTGCCGTCGCCGTCCGAAGCGGACTCCCGACGTTCCGCGCGTTACGGATCTGCTCGAGCAGGACTTCTTCCATCGCCTCCAGAACGGCGTACCGGACACGCCGGCGGTCGTCGTTGATGATCTCCTGAAGGTGCGTGACGTTGGCTGAAAGCCCCCATCCCGAAAGCCGTTCCTTCAGCAAGACTGCCAAGCGTCTCGTTGACGGCTCGTGACGGCGGACCTGCCAAAGCCGGCAAAGCTGCCGGAAGCTCGATGCGTCGACGAAGGATCGCCGTCTCAAAGAGTGACGGATGTCCTGCTGCCGTTCTCGCGCACGGAGCCTCGCCTCCTCCTCGGAGGTCACGCCCAGCTCCGCTAGACAGCCGAGCAGTACGCGGTGCACGGCCCGTCGAACGCGGCGCTTTCTTCCCGCCAGAACGCTTTGGAGCGAATCGATCGTGGAGCGGCTACCTTTGCGACCGAGATCGTTCGCGAGGCGAGAGGCGAGGAAGCGTTTCGACTTTCCCGGGTTCAGATGAAGCCAGAGCCGTACCATGGGGAGAATGTGTTCCACCATGACATAGGCGGATGCACGGTCCCCAGGCGGGATCTCGATTCCTGAAGCCGCAAGAGCGCGTTCCAGCTCCTCCTCCCGGGTGAGGCCGTCTTGCTCCCGCAGGATCTGTCGCATCGCAGTTTCGACTTCCGGCGGAACGGTTGAGACGGCCCCACTCAGGTGCCGTCTCAGTGTCCGGAGGTGGTAATGGATCCCGCCGGAGGCCAGTCGCCCGCTCAGTTCCAGGGCGAGCGCCCCTCGGGACAGGTCGGGATGGCGCCGCCGGTAGAGGACCGCCAGGGCTCGGAAGATAGTGCCGGGGACCCGCTCGGGCGAACCGTGGCTGGCGCCTTCACGTGCCTCGATCGGCGGCCAGTTGAGCGGCACTCGTACAGCAGCATCCGTCCCGTCGACCCGCCGGATCAAAGCGGCCATCAATATCTCGTCATGGCGGGATCCACGCTCTGCGCCCAGTAATCCAGGCCGCCCAGCAGGTTCTTCGCGTTCTTGAAGCCGAGCTGAGCCAGGTACTCGGCGACGGCCGCGCGTCGACGAACGTGATGGCCACCGGGGCCGAGGTGAGGCTCAGCAGCTCTGTGGGCGACGTCTGCGACATGGTTTTCCTCCCGGGTCGAGAGACTGCGGCGGCGGTTGGGGTCGGCCCGCCGGGACGCGTTCGGGATGGGCCGCATGGGCCGTTGCATGGCTCGGCAATCACGTACGCCATACCGATCCTCCTCGTGCTGGCGTTCCCTTTGCGGTGGGTGTCCGCTTTCGGATAGGGCAAGGGCGATGCCAAGGGCAGACCGGGACGACAAGGCTGCGTCGTAACGCTTGTCCAAACAATCGATAGACCGCGGACGCGGAACTCTGGGCGCGCCTGGGAGATCAGCCGGAGAAGGGGCGAGGCCTGCGCGTTTTATCCCCGGACAGGACGCTTTGTCCGGGGTAGGTCAGGGGAGATGCGATACTGCTTGAGCTTGCGGTTGAGGGTCTTGAGATGGATCCCGAGCACACGAGCGGCCTCAGCCTTCTTGCCCTGCGTCCGTTCGAGCACCCTCAGGATGTGGCGGCGCTCCATCTCGGCGAGCGGGAGGTCTGGCGCGTCGACCCCTGCCAGTACCTGCTGGGGCGCACGGATATTAGGGGGAGGTCATCGCGGCCGATGACAGGCCCTGGGGAGAGGATCACGAGACGCTCGATGGTGTTGGCGACCTCTCTGACGTTCCCCGGCCATGGGTAGTCCACGAGAAAGGCGCTGGCCTCCTCGGAGACCGCTTTCGCCTGCTGGCCAGGAAGACGGAACTGGGGCAAGAAGTGCTCGATCAAGAGCGGGATGTCCACCTTTCGTTGTCGCAGCGGCGGCAGAGCCACGTTGATGACGTTGAGGCGGTAGTGAAGATCCTCCCGGAAGCGCCCCGCCCGCACCTCCTGGGCCAGGTCCTTGTTGGTGGACGCCAGGATGCGGACATTGACCTTGAGGGTCCGCGTACTCCCCACCCGGCGCAACTCGCCGGCGTCGAGGACCTGGAGGAGCTTCGCCTGCATGCCGGGGCTCATGTCTCCCACCTCATCGAGGAAGAGGGTACCCCCGTCGGCCACCTCGAAGAGGCCCGGCTTCGCGCTGACGGCGCCGGTGAAGGCCCCCTTCTCGTGCCCGAACAGTTCGCTTTCTAGGAGGGGCTCCGGAAAGGCGCTGCAGTTCACGGCTAAGAAGGGCTGGGCACTGCGCCGGCTCCCTGATGGATGGACCGGGCCACCAGCCCTTTCCCTGTCCCGGTCTCTCCCTGGATCAAGACGTTGGCGTCGGTCGGGGCGATCCGCTCGATCGTGTCGAGCAGGGCGCGGATCGCCGCACTTCGGCCCAGGATAAGCGGGGGCTCCTCCTTCTGGGCCACCATCCGCTTCAGCGCGACGTTCTCTCTCTGGAGCTGCTTTTCTCGGCTGCCCGTTTGAGGAGCTCCTCGACCTCGGCGAGCCGGGCGGGCTTCGTGAGGTAGTCGTAGGCGCCCAGCTTCATCGCGTGAATGGCGTCGTCGATGTCGGGGTGGCCGGTCAGGATGATGACCTCGGCGGCGACGCCGGCCTCCCTCATCCGTTTCAGGGTCTCCATGCCCCCAGGCCGGGCATCTTGAGATCCAACAGGACAACCTCTACATCATGGGCAGCCAGTGCCTGGAGGGCCTCTTCCCGCTCTTCACGCACTGGACGGCGTGCCCCATGCGCCCAAGCTCGCTCTCCATCAAGATGCGGAAGGGTTCTTCGTCATCGACCACCAGGACCCGCATCTGACTCACCGCTTCGCCTGCGCGGCCCATGGCGCCGTCACTCCGCTCTCATCGCTGCACCGGCAGCTTCACGGTCACCAGCGCCCCTTTGCCGATGCCTTCGCTCTTGATCTCGATGGTGCCCCCCATGCTGCTCGACGATACTCTGGCAGATCGGGAGACCCAAGCCTGTCCCCTTGCCGACCTCCTTGGTGGTGAAGAAGGGATCGAAGACCTTGGATAGATTCTCCGGTGCGATGCCGTAGCCATTGTCGGCCACCGCGACCTCGACGATCTCGCGGCGGCCTCGAGCGGCGCGCTCCGCCGCGATGACGTCGGCGGCAATTCGCACCTCGCCATCGCCTTCAATCGCGTCGAGGGCATTGGTGAGGAGGTTCAGGAGGAGCTGCTGAAGCATCTGGGCATCGGCCCTCAGCTGGACCGGCTCAGAGAGGGGACGGACGACAATCCGTTTGTTCGCCACGGCGGCCTGCCGCTCCACGAAGGAGACCGACTCCGAGATGAGCCTGTCCAGATCGATCAGTTCGAAGGACGGCTCTCGCTGCCTCGCGAAGTCGAGCAACCTCCGGATAATCGAGGCGGCCCGATCCACCTGCCCCTGAATCATCCCGAGGAAGCGAGGGAAGTCCTCAAACTCTTTCCTGGCCAGAAGCGTCTCCGCCCCAGCGCGCCGCTGGAGGGCCTCGACGAAGCCGGCGATGTGGTTCAGTGGGTTATTGAGCTCATGGGCCAGCCCGGCGGCCAGTCGGCCGAGGGAAGCCAGTTTTTCCTGCCTGAGCAGCAGGGCCTGGGACCGCTTGAGCTCCTGGTACGAGCGGTGGAGCTCCTCGTAGAGGCTGGCGTTCTCGATGGCGATCGCGGCCTGGGCCGCCAACGTCTTGGCGATGTCTTCATCGTCTTGGCTAAACTCCTCCGCGCCCCGTTTCTCCGTGAGGTAGAGATTACCGAACACCTTGCCCTTCGAGACGATGGGGACGCCGAGGAAGGACTTCATCGGCGGGTGGTTCGGCGGGAGCCCGTGGGCCCGGGGATCCATCGTGAGGTCCTTCAGACGCAGAGGCTTCGCCTCGCGCACGAGGACGCCAAGAATGCCCTTCCCGACGGGCAGGGGGCCGATCGTGCTCTTTCGTCTTCCTCGTCGATCCCCGCCGTGATGAATTGACTGAGCCCGCCCTTACCGTCCAGCACCCCAAGCGCTCCGTACCCGGCGCCCACCACCTTGCAGGCCATGTTCGCAATCCGCTGTAACACGGCCTCCAAGGAGAGCTTGGCGCTGAGGATCATCCCGGTTTTCACCAGGGTGCGGAGCTGCTCAACCTCGCGAGTTGCCGCGGCGTCCTTCGTCGCGAAGACGTCGCGGATCACAAGAGTCAGGAGGCGATTCGCCGCCGAAGAATAGATATCGAGCGCCTTCGCGAACCGTCTGGCGGCGGCCCCATACTTCCTGACGAGCGAGCGTCGATGAACATCGCGAAGGGCGAGGAGGGAGTCGATCAGGAGCTCCGGCGGGATTCCCGCCCCCAAGGCCCGCTGAACGATCGATCGGGCGCAGGCCGCGGTTCTGCTATGGTTCCTGGGTTCCAGACCGTCAACGAACGCGGTGTAGAGCGCCGGAGACTCGTTCTCGAGCCCTTGCCGGAGCAGGCTCTTGACGGCGCCAGTCGTCCGCACCTGGCGAAGCCACTGGCGCCGGAGCGTCTCGCCTTCCGCCCGGAAGTGCGCGACCAGCCCTTCGCGCAGCTCGCTCTCTGTGTTCGTCTTGGCCATCTCTCCCCTCGTTCCACCCAGCATTCTTCGGGTGCAGCGACCAGGTTGTCAAACGGCTTGTCAGAAAATCCAGGCGACACGAGCGGGCGATGTCGCGCCCGAACCTTCCGCCTCAAGCTGCCGTCAGAACCCCTCGCGCTGACCTCGCACGACGTCTCCATACGGCACGGTGGGGATCGTCGAGCCCGCGGCCAGCGGCTCGACCTTGAGGGCCCGGCGCCTGGGATGAGCAAGAACAGGACCTCGGGCCCGCCGATGACTCCGCTGATGACGCCGAGTGAGACCGCGATCTGGAACTTCCCGCCGCCGTAGAAATCGTTCAGCCAGAAAGCGGGGCGCACTACGCGCCAAGCGCACGGCCTGATCTTCGGGGTTGACCTCGTCTGACAGGTAGTGTGCTAGCGAGTTCGATCCACGCACGCGCCGACGCTATCTCGGAAGGATCGGCCTTTGAGAGTGCACTGGGAATGGTGTGGGAATGACCTGGGGATATGGGAATCGGACTGGATGTCTCGGCGATCTAGCGGAGCCAAGCGGTGTCACGAGGAACCGCTTCGGTGGTCCCAACGGGATTTGCAGCCGAGTGGGCCAGTGCCTCCGCGTCCCTTTGGCAGACGACAACCCTCAGGTCGTCGGGGCCCTGACTGTTCGACAGGTGAGCGCCCCATGCTGCCCGGGATCCGGCGGAAGCGACGAACGCCCGCTGAGGCGTCACCTTCGAGGGTCGGTTCGGATCGCTTCCTTCTGGGCGCACGCGAGATGGGCGACGCCGCCCGGTAGCTGGGGCACGTTGACGGACTTCTCCTTTCCTCGATCTTGTGGGAGCAGTAGACGCAGACCGCGACCGATGAGCATCATGTCGCACCTCCGTGTGCCGGCTTCTCCCCTCTTCGATGCTGCCGGGAAGCGACACCGTCTGTAGCTGGGGCTCGTATCTTCGAGTCGCGCCTCGATCCTGTCAAGCAGTTCCATTTCCGCTGGCGTTGGACAGGGGCGTCTTTCTATCGTGCTAGCCCTCCCGCTCAGCGGTCACACGCATCCACTTCTGACCGCTGTGATCCATGAGCTTCCATACGTTCCCGAGACTGTCGAGCGCGTACACGGCCGTGACCACCGTCCCCCTGACCGTCCCCTGAGCAATGGGAAGGGCGACCGGAGCGATCTGAACGAACGTGCCATCAACCATGGATGCCTCCAGTCATCATTCCAGCAGATCCATTCACTGCACGCCGAGGGCCGTCGCCAAGCGTTGGTTCTCGGACGTGGACTTCCACGGAACGAGCCAGGATCTGCAGGTTGTGGATGACGTCTTGCCGCAGTTCGTACACGTGTATGCTGCCCGCGGTTCATCACCGTCTGCTACGCCCGCAGGTTCCGCTCGAGAGCGCAGTTGCCGCCGTGCAGAGCCATGTCATCCGCTGGCGTTCGGCCTCCCCATCCGTCGCAACCACCGGAAATGCGACGCGATCCCTGCGCCGGAAGGACTTGAACTCCGTGTACCTGACCCCAAAGTCTCGGCAGGTCTGTTCCACGAGCCGGTGAAATCGCCGGGTAATGGACGTGGCTGATCCGTGGGAACAGGTGGTGTTCGATCTGAAAGTTCAAGCCGCCCACAAGCCACGTGACGACTCGACTACGCCGGGCGAAGTCCACGGTCGTCTCGACCTGATGGACTGCCCACGCGTTGTCGATGCGCCCGGCAATCGCTGGGGGCAGCGGAAACTCCGCCTCTTCCAGGCAGTGCGCCACCTGGAACACCACACTCAGTGCCATACCCGCCACCAGCCCGGCGACCACGTAGTAAAGAGGACGACCCCGACGGAGTGGAACAGCAGCGGGATCCCGAAAGCCACGCTGAAGAAGATCACTTTGCCGGCAACGAAGATGACCAGCTCCCAACCCGTGGGGCGAGGGAACGGCTGGTTACCGATCCGGCCGCCGATGAGTTTGCGGAAATCATCAACCAGTTGCCACTTGATGGCCAACAACCCATAGAGCGGCCAGAGGTAGAGATGTTGCCAACGGTGATACCTCCGCCGCTCCTGGTGCGGCGTCAGCCGGCCGAGCAGGCCGAGGTCGATGTCGGTGTCATGACCGGTGAGATTGACGTAGGTGTGATGGAGCACGACGTGCTTCCAGCGCCACAGGTAGGAGCTGCCTCCAATCAACTCCAACGTCATCGCCATGAGCTTGTTGATCCAGGGGAGGTTCGAATAGGCCTGATGGCCGCCGTCGTGCTGAATGTTGAACCCGATCTCGGCCGCGAACAACCCGAGCAGCATGGCCAGGAGGAGGCCCTGCCACCACGTCTGAGCCCCGAATACCAGCAGGACATACGAGCCCGCGAAGCCGGCGACGAGGATCGCCGTCTTCACATACATCTGCCAACAGTCGCGTTGCCGTCGGCCGATGGTTCGGAAATGCTCCTCGACCCGCCGCCGAAGCTCGCACTGGAAGGCACTATCGTGCCCGAACTTGAGGCTTCGCCCCGGTTCTGCGATGTCGATGGGCTGGCTCGCCGCAGGCTCATGTGAATCTCTTGCTCGTGTGTCATCGCCGCATCCCTCGACTCCGCTTGGGATTGATGTCCGAGGTCAGCACTGGTGGGGTTCTGCGAGGACGTTGACCTATCCCCCGATGCCGTCCCGGTCACCCCTCCCCAGCCTAGCGTAAAGCGGGAGGCTGGGGAATCAGGAGTGGGAAGAGATGCCTGCCAGCATGCGAAAGCGGCCACGACTAGCTCTTGGGCAACTCCGCGGCGCTGAAGGCGCGGAGCAGCGACGCGAATAGATCCAGCGGGAGCGGGAAGAAGGTCGTGGTGTTCCGCCCGACGCGATCTCACGCATGGTCTGCAGGTAGCGGAGCTGGACCGCGATCGGGAAACGAGAGTACCTCGGCGGCCTCCGCCAGCTTGGCCGCCGCCTGGAACTCACCCTCGGCATTGATCACCTTGGCGCGGCGCTCGCGCTCCGCTTCGGCCTGCTTCGACATGGCGCGCTGCATGTCCTGGGGCAGGTCGACATTCTTCACCTCGACCGTGGCGACCTTGACCCCCACGGACTCGTGTGCTGGTCGATGATGCGCGTCAGCTCCGCGTTGATCTTGTCTCGCGAGGCCAGGAGGTCGTCGAGCTCCTGCTGGCCCAGCACGCTCCGCAGCGTGGTCTGCGCCATCTGCGATGTCGCGTAGAGGTAGTCCTCCACGCTGATCACCGCCTTGGTGGCGTCGAGCACGCGAAAGAAGATGACAGCGTTGACCTTCACGGACACGTTGTCGCGCGTGATCACGTCCTGGGGCGGCACGTCCATCGTGACGGTCCGCAGGCTCACCTTCACCAGCTTGTCCACCAAGGGGATCAAGAGCGACCAGGCCCGGCCCCGAGCCGTCGCCTCCAGGATTGAAGCACGGCGTTCGCCCGTCGCCCGAACCGGAAGATGACCGCGCGTTCGTATTCCCGCAGGATCCGGACCGAGGTGGCGATGACGAAGATCACGATCACCACGACGGGGACAATGCCGACGATCAGCTCGAAGCCGCCCATGCCGTGCCTCCTCGCGATGCTAGGGTCGTCGCGTCAACGTCGCGACCCGAGGGTCGGATCTTCGGCATCCCACAATGTCCCTCGTCACACCTGTGAGACTCCTTCAGGACGTGCGCGGCAAAGCTCAAGAGGACGGACCAAATCTCATTTCTTCATAAGAAGTTCAAGCTCCATCGGCGCATGCTCGAGCAACAGCATAGCCAGCCTTTTCTTGCCCGGGCATCTTATCCCAGCCCCCTTTTTCAATGGCTTCAGCTCTCTGCCAGCCATTGACTGCCTCGAGTGCTCTCAGTTTCTCTTCATGGTTCGGTTGCTTCATGAATTGGGCGACGCAGATCGCCGCCTGACTCGCCAAGACCGCCTCTGTGGTCCTCGTTTGGCCAGTGCCGGAGGTGGTCCAGCCACCCCACGCAAAGCCGATGATCATGGCGATGACTGCCCCACAAATAAGGCCCCACACTCCATACTTAATCTTCGCTGCCGTCTCTGGCTTCATTGAGAAGACCTCCTGAACCGGGATATCCGATAGGGAGCCATGCCGCCTCTCATGGCGGCGTCCACCGAGCGGACCGTCCCGTCAGTCAACTCGTTCTTGCTTCCTGACACGTTGACGGCGGTGCTTCTGGCAAGCCCTGGGGCTTGTGTGACCGGTGAGATCGTTATCAGACCCCTTGGCGACCTTGGCTACCCCTTCCGCCTTGATCCTTTCTTGGCCGTCTTGGGCCGTGCTCCAGCCTTCTGGATGGCTTTCAGAGAGCTCCGCTGGCTTCGCCGAGAGTAGACCGGAAACAACTTCCTCAAAGGCGAGGCGATAGAGAGACGGGGCCTTGTCGTGTCTGCCAGTGCTCTTCTTCACGTGCCAAGCCTAACGTCAACGGCCTTTGTTGCCCCCGTGCCTACCACCGCCTCCTCGACCACGTACTGGATGATGGGCTTGTCCACCAGCGGCAGCATTTCCTGGGTTGCGCTTTGGTGCCGGGCAGGAAGCGGGTGCCGAGTCCGGCGGCGGGGAAGACGGCCTTGCGCACTTTCATCGCGACACCCGCACGTGAAAATATGCGACGCCTCGGAGAAAGGTAATGCCGGCGGTGTTCGCGGCGCTCATGGACTGGCCGACCCGTCCTCCGGTGGACCTGGATCTCGAGCTTCGTGATGCTGGACCAGACAATACGGTCCTTGCCAGTGTCAGCAAGGGCCGCAGTGCCTGTGCCCGGACGCCTGGGCCTAGAAGTCCCCGTGCGGCATCGGCGGGCCCGCCGCCGCCTTCTCCTCCGGCAGGTCGGTGACCAGTGCCTCCGTGGTCAGCAGGAGGGAGGCCACCGACGCCGCGTTCTGCAGCGCGACCCGCTCGACCTTGGTGGGGTCGATGATGCCGGCCTGGATCATGTCCACGAACTCCAGCGACTCCGCATCGAACCCGCGGGTCATCCCCTTCTCGGCCTTCACCTTCTCGACAACCACGCTGCTCTCGAGCCCCGCGTTCTCCACGATCCGACGAATCGGCTCCTCGAGCGCCCGGCGCACAATCATCGCCCTGACCTTCTCGTCACCCTCCAGCTTCAGGCTCTCGATGGCCGACGAGGCCCGCAGCAGCGCGACGCCGCCGCCCGCCACGATGCCTTCCTCCACGGCCGCGCGCGTCGCGTTGAGCGCGTCCTCCACGCGGGCCTTCTTCTCCTTCATGGCCGTCTCGGTCGCCGCCCCGACCTTGATCACCGCCACGCCGCCGGCCAGCTTGGCCAGGCGCTCCTGCAACTTCTCGCGGTCATAGTCCGAGGTGGTCTCGTCGATCTGCGCCCGGATCTGCTTGATGCGACCCTCGATGGCCGCCGTCTTGCCACCTCCTCGACGAGCGTGGTGTTGTCCTTGTCCACGACCACCTTCTTGGCTTTGCCCAGGTCCTCCAGCTTGATGTTCTCCAGCTTGATCCCCAGATCCTCGGTGATGGCCTTGCCCCCGGTCAGGATGGCGATGTCTTCGAGCATGGCCTTGCGGCGGTCGCCGAATCCTGGCGCCTTCACGGCGGCGCACGTCAGCGTGCCGCGCAGCTTGTTGACGACGAGCGTGGCCAGGGCCTCCCCTCGACGTCCTCGGCGACGATCAGGAACGGCTTGCCCGCGCGGGCGACCTGCTCGAGCAGCGGCAGCATGTCCTTCATCACGCTGAGCTTCTTCTCGTAGATCAGGATGACGGCGTCTTCGAGGACGCACTCCATGCGCTCGGGATCGGTGACGAAGTACGGGGAGAGATATCCGCGGTCGAACTGCATGCCCTCGACCACGTCCAGAGCGGTCTCGGCCGACTTGGACTCCTCCACGGTGATGACGCCGTCCTTGCCCACCTTCTCCATGGCTTCGGCGACCAGGGTGCCGATGGTCTTGTCGTTGTTGGAGGCGATGGTGGCGACCTGGGCGATCTCCTTCTTGTCCTTGGTCGACTTGGACATCCTCTTCAGGTCCTCGACGACCACATCCACGGCCTTGTCGATGCCGCGCTTGAGCCCCATCGGGTTGGCCCCGGCCGTGACGTTCTTCAGGCCCTCGCGGACGATGGCCTGGGCGAGCACCGTCGCGGTGGTCGTCCCGTCACCGGCCATGTCCGAGGTCTTGGAGGCCACCTCCTTGATCATCTGGGCCCCCATATTCTCGTAAGTGGTCCTTGAGCTCGATCTCCTTGGCGACCGTCACCCCGTCCTTGGTGATGGTGGGGCTGCCGTACTTCTTGTCGATGACGACGTTGCGCCCCTTGGGGCCCATGGTGGCCTTGACGGCCGAGGCCATGATGTTGATTCCACGGAGCAGGGCGGCCCGCCCCTCGTCACTGAACAGGATCTGCTTTGGCATGGTGGTTCTCCTCCTCGATCGTGCGATGGAATGGACCGGCGCTCGCGGCCTGGTCGGGTTGGCTGCCTGCGCCCGGCTACTCGATGATCGCGAGCACGTCCTCTTCCTTCATGATGAGGTACTCCTCGTCGTCCAGCTTCACCTCGGAGCCCGAGTACTTGCCGAAGAGGATGCGGTCGCGGGCCTTCACGTCCAGCGGGACCTTCTTGCCGTCGTCCATCACCTACCGTTGCCCACCGCGATGACCTGTGCCCTCCTGGGGCTTCTCCTTTGCGCTGTCGGGAATGATGATGCCGCCCTTCTTGGCTTCCTTCTCCTCCTCGCGCTTGACGAGGATCCGGTCATGCAACGGACGAATTTTCATGGTCCACGTCGCCTCCCGATCGTAAGGGGTTGAACCTGGTGGCTGATCCCGATCAGCGGGGTCGTAGCACTCACCTCTAGCAGTTCCGGCACTCACGCCGCGACCGGTCCCGCCCCCGCGCCGCTCTGCGCGCCGACAGAACCCGTGGAGGCGTGAGAGTTACGCCCTTAGGCGATCCCGGGGTAAATATTGCGCTGAGCGATGATCAGCATGGCTGCGCCGACGAATGCGACAACAGCCAACACCGCCAGCCCAGCTCCTGGAGAGACTCCCGCAACCCAAAAATCCAGCTCCCGACCACGCTGCCGACCAGACCGAGGATCATGTCCCATCGGAGCCCGTAGCCGCCTCGTTCCATGACGAACCCGGCCAGCGAGCCTGCCAGTGCTCCTACGAGAACCATCATCGCGAACATGGCGAAATTCATGACGCGGTCCTCCTTTGCTGCGTTAGGGCTCACCTGCATCACGTCACGTCCGTTTCACCGTCTTACGGGTTGGGCCCCGTGGCGACGTGAGCGGTACGTGCCCCCGCACCGGTGAGTTTACGCGGCTTGATGCTCAGCGCCCATGGGACCTTAGTCCCATCCTCACACCAGGGCGACCTCAACGCCGTCGTCTGAAGAGCCTGTCGTCGATCCCGAGGCACAGGAGCAATAAGGCGGTGTCAGCCCGGATGGAAGCCTCGAGCCTCCCGGCGAAAGCCCGCTGCTTCACCTTGAGCCACGAGAGCGTGCGGCCCGGCGTATAGGCTGGCGCAGGATCTTTAGCGACCATCCCTTCGTAGTTACCCCGTAGCACCTCGCCCCATGCCTCGAGGCCGTTGTCAGGGAGACGGAGTGTCGGGATAATGAGGTGGTGTCCCACTACGAGTTGCTCTAACCTCTCCCGTCGCTCCTCAAGTGGTCGCGAGGTATGTCATCGCCAGCCGGCTCCAGCAGGTCGAAGACCATAAACATCGGCGGGGTCGATATCTCCTGTTTGGGCCGCTTGCGGAGCCACTCGAAGCGGGAGATGAGCTGGCGGTCGAAGGTGGCGACCTCACCGTCGAGGACGCACGCGGACGCATCCAGCTCCGCGACGGCCTTCACCAGCTCAGGGAAGCGGCGCGTGTGGTCGAGACCGTTCCGGCTGGTGAGCATGACCCGGCTCCCGGCCTTCTCAGCGACCATGCGCCCGCCGTCATACTTCTCTTCGTAGACCCAGCCGTCGCCATGGAAGGGTTTGGGCAGCTCGGTAGCGTGCATCAGTGCCGGGTCGGCGCCTCGTGGACGCGATTGACGGCACGCAATCAGCGTACCTTTGCGGGTAACCGGGTGTCTACGGGCACGCCCGGCAACTGCCCGAAGGGGATGAGCCGCCCTCAGAGGCTGCCCCTTCGTCTGTGGCGCTCCTCCTTGCGCCCGCACCGCCCAGTCAGTGAGCCCCGCGAGTCGACCAGTGGAAGCGTTGACGAGCCTGAAATCGACCTGCTAATGCTTGGGCCACCATCCCGCCCCAACTGCCGCCTCGACTTCCGCCAGCTGTTCGAGCAGGCGCCCGTAGGTTCTCCACTGCATGCATTTTGGGTTGTTCGCCCGTGCCACCGAGTCGCTGCTTGATCTTGGCGGCCTTGGCCAACCCGCGGGCTTTCGGCGTCTCGCGCTGGCTTCTGGTAGCCGACCCCGCAGCACTTCCGACAGCGAAAATAGTGCCCGTCGGGGCACCCTAGCCCAAGCGCGGGGCGTGGGCTACCATAGGTGCGCCGACGGAGCCTTCCTGACACCCCGGCCCGGCCATTAAGGAGGCCGCGATGCTCTCACGTGCACAAGAGGCTCGTGTCCTCGAAGTCCTCGGAGATTGCCCGTCCGGCACCCTGAGAACGTACTGCCTTGACTGCCTCGCGGCAGCCGTCAAGATTCCCCCAGCGCATGCCGCCAATCTCGTCGCCTTTGTCCAGGCCTTGCGAGCCAAGGGCGATTGCGAGGCTCGTTATGGCGGCTTCTGCGACGCGAACGGACATGACACGGATGACCTTCTCGTCTGGAGACCGGACTCGCCGGTTCAGGGGGTGCGTTGAGCGCATGAGCTGATATCAGCCGCGATAGAAGATTCACGATGCGACAGCTTCTTCTCCGCTGGCTTCGCCGCCGGTTTGGATCTGGCGGCCGGGAAGTGAGTCGGAGGGGCGCCACCATGAGCGGGATCGCAGCACTCGATCGGGGCAACATCCGCTCGACACGCCTGGCTGATCGGCCCAGCCTGCTGTCACCTACCGCGCAGTAACCGTCCAGCTCGCAGGGGCAGAGGAGGCCCCCGCCTGATTCGGGTCCCTGGACAGTTCCTCGCACACGCAGCGTGCTGGTGGGAGTTTGTGGGCGTACCGTGCAGTCTTACCGGAGAGGAGCAGTCACGCCCCGATGGCGATCTTCACCGCGAGGACTTCACGAAAGGGCTGAAGACCACGGGCGAGTGCCCCGATGCGCCTGATGTTGTCAGGGCAATCCGCTCCCGGCTCACGGCGTTGCGTCATCAGCAGCGACGGGTGGAGGCTTCCGGCCGAACTCCCTAGGAGGGCGCAGAAGATGCGTCGGGTATGTCTTCCTGGCTTCGCTGCTTCTCGTCCTGCCGGTCGCCCCAGCTGCATGGGCTGGGCCCGAGGACGAGATTCGGACACTCTTTGACCGGTTTGTCGCAGCGCAGAACGCTCATGACCTGAAGTGCGGTGCGGGGTCTGCTGTGGGACTCCGCGCGCTTTCTCTGGGTCACGCGCGGGACCCCGATCTGGGGCCGTGAGGCCGGGTTGAAGCGATTCGAAGCCCTCTATCAGGGCACGTGGCGGCTGGAGGCGAACGCGGCAGAACTCCAGGTGACGATGCTTAGCAATGACGTGGCGCAACTGTACGTGCCCATCGTCTTCACGATCGGCCCGGCGGGGCAGACGGCGCAGACCACGCGCTTTTTGATGAATCAGACGATCATCAAGACGCCCGCCGGATGGAAGGTCGCGAGCATTCTGCCGATTCCAGTTCCTGTCCAGGCCGCAGGCATCCCTCGATCGGTTGGACCCGGAGCCCACGCGTCGGTGGGTCGCTAGGGGCGGAGCGAGGAGAAGTTCGCGTCGACCCTGGCATTCACACCGACGCCAGCGTGCGGAGTAGGGGCCGCACATTCCTTCCGGCATCTCATCTCGGGGTCGAAGTTCCGGTAGAGGCTGTCGAAGCGCTGGTACGGTGGAATGGTCCCCGACTCGCTGAGGAAGAATCCCATGAAGGTCGCTAGCCCTTCCGGTCCGTCACGAGTGGCTCGCCCGTGAGCGCGCCTACGGGAAGATCGCTATCGAGCCCTTCGAGCCGGGCTTCGCCCTGACGGTCGGCAACGCCTATCGCCGGGTGCTGCTGTCCTCCATCGCCGGCGCGGCGCCGACCTGGGTCAAGATCGAGGGCGTGCTGCACGAGTTCTCGCATCTGCCCGGCGTGAGAGAGGACACCCTCGACATCATCCTGAACCTCCGCAAGCTGGTTTTCACCCTGCACGTCGACCGGCCCAAGCTGCTGAGGCTGAAGGCGCAGGGCGTGCAGACGGTCACGGCGCGAGACTTCGAGCCCGACTCGGATGTCGAGATCCAGACGCCCGACGTGGTCCTGGCCACGCTGGACAGGGACGCCAACCTCGAGATGGAGCTCTACGTGGAGCGGGGCCGCGGGTACGAGCCGGCGGAGCAGCGAGAGCCCGAAGCCCTGCCCATCACCGCCCTGCTGATCGATGCCGACTTCTCTCCCGTCAAGCGGGCGAACTTCCACGTCGAAAGCCTCGCGACGCCGTCGGCCTCGCAGGAGCGGCTCATCCTGGAGGTCTGGACCAACGGCGGCGTGTCGCCCGAGACGGCCGTGGCCGACGCCTCGCGCATCCTCGCCGACCACTTCGCCCTGCTGATCGACTTCGCGGCAAGGCCGCCAGTCGAGGGCGGCGAGCCTGCCGAGCCCCGGTGCGCGGCGAGCTGAACGAGCACCTGTTCCGGAGCGTGGACGACCTGGAGCTGTCGGTACGGCCCTCCAACTGCCTGAAGACCGCCAACATCCGGACCATCGCGGACCTGGTTCAGAAGACGGAGTCCGAGCTGCTCAAGACCAAGAACTTCGGCAAGAAGTCGCTGAACGAGATCACGACCATCCTGGGAAAGATGGGACTCTCCCTCGGCATGCGTCTCGATCCCGAGGAGCTGGAGCGCCTACGCGCCCACGACACGCCCACCATCGCGAGCTAACGCTTCTTTCGCTCCCGACGCGGGCCGCCTCGCGCCACGCATGAGCGGGAGCTGTCGTGTGTTCGGACAATCCCGGCGGCTGAGGAAACACGGGTTTCAACATTCTGGATCGCCCCTCATGGCCTATCTGCATGTACGGTGCCGCCAGCTCGCCCCGAATGGCGTCGAGGCCGTCTACGACAACTCCCTCGGGGTCGGTCAAGTGAAAGTAGCGTTCGCCCCACGACGCGTCCCGAGCAGTGCCTCCGACGCGAAACCCTGCGCCCGGTCCTCAGGATGCTCTGAACCATGTCGCTGCGACTGGCGCAGGGACTATTTTGAGACGGCTGATCACGACGCTAGTCGCTTCCCGAGGGATACCTAGTGGACTTAGGTCCACTAGGCGGGGCGGATCGTGTCGCCGAGAGTTAGAGCGTAGGAGCGTCGGAAGGAGGAGCGTATGAACAACATCTTCTCCATCTGACTCGTGTGATTGCAGCCAAGAGGAGCCGAATGGCCGTGACCTTCACCTCCCGTCTGTCGGCGGCGACCACGCCGCTGAAGCACGCCTGGGAGCACACGGTGGGAAGCGATCATGCACTCCTCGCGCTTCGCTCGGATTGGCAGGAGCAGCTCCGCCGCTGCCACGACGAGCTCGGCTTCCGACACGTTCGCTTCCACGCACTCCTCACCGACGATATGGGCACTCTGATCTGTCACCAAGGAAAGCCTCTTTACTCCTTCTTCAATACGGACCGCATCTGGGATTTCCTGCTGTCCATCGGGATGCGACCATTCGTTGAGCTGAGCTTCATGCCCGAGATGCTGGCCTCAGGTCACGCGACCGTTTTCCACTACCGGGGAATGTCACCCCACCCAAGGACTACGACGCCTCGGGCGATGCTCGTGCGCAAGCTGGTCGCCCACTGGGTCGAGCGCTACGGCGTTGCCGAGGTGGGCAAATGGTTCTTCGAAGTTTGGAACGAGCCCAACCTTCCCGCGTTCTGGACGGGGACGCAGGGCGACTACTTCAAGCTCTACGGTCACACTCGCTCAGGCCATCAAGACCGTCGACGCGTCGCTCCGCGTCGGCGGCCCGGCCACAGCGATGACCGCATGGATCGACGAGCTGCTCGCCTACTGCGAGAGCAGGCGCCTCCCCGTGGACTTCATCAGCACCCACCTCTACCCGACCGATCCTCTCGGCTTCGAGGGCGCGAACACAGAGGAGCAACTCGCCAAAAGCCCGCGCAACTTCATGCGCGATCGGACGAAACTCGTGCGCGAACTCTCGCGCGAACGGCCCGTCTACTTCACGGAATGGAACATCTCGTCAAATCCGCGGGATCCATTACCACGACGAGTCGTTCGCGGCAGCCTACGCGGCAAAGATCGCCCTCGAGACTGATCCTTTCGTGGACGGCTACAGCTTCTGGACCTTTTCGGACATCTTCGAGGAGAACTACTTCCCATCGATCCCGTTCCATGGCGGGTTCGGCCTGCTCAATCTCCAGGGCGTCCCTAAGCCAGTCTACCGTGCCTTCCAGCTCTTGCATGGACTCGGCAACGAGTTGTCTCCCGGTTGACGGCACGCACGACACGGTCGATGCCTGGGTCGTTCGCAAACGGTCGGTCGATCAAGGTGATTCTCACGAACCACGCCCAGCCGCGCCACGACATCGTGACGCAGCTCGTGGACGTTTGTCTGACCGACGCTCCGACCAGGCTTGCCGCCTACGTCGAGCGCATCGACGAGGATCACGCGAACCCGCGAAGGCGGTGGCGGGAGATGGGCGAGCCCGAGTATCCGAGCCGCGCGCAGGTAGAGCAGCTCGAGGTGGCCTCTCCCTGTCTTGTCAAGGAACCGCTCGGCCTCTCGTACGAGGGTGGTACGGTCCGCGTCCACGTTGACCTCCCTCCACACTCGATCGCGGCCGTCACGCTCGATCCCGCACTCGACCCGTCAGCCTGTGAGGCGCCCCAGGGAGACGATTCGCCCGCCCTCGACGACGGACAGGCGTAGCCGTTAGATCAGGCCGATTACGGTCAGCGTTTCCCTCGATGACGCTGACCAAAGAGCTGCTCAAGAGATTCGTAAAAAAGCGCTTGACGCTCGTTCCGACCCCGCCGGCGCTATCCCATGCGCTTGCCCCACGCGCCCTTCGCCGGAGGCACAGTTTGGGCACAACTTCCGCAGTCAGTATCAATGCCCTCCGGCGGCGGCAGCCCGCCTGTGGGCCCCGTCCCCGTGACATAACCTCCCAGACTCGGCCGCGGAACGCCGCAGGAGCCGACGGCACATCGATGGTGAGCGCCTTGGGGATCAACATGGCCCCTTAGTACACGGGATACGCCGGAGGCGGCGGGGAAGAACCTCCCAGCAGCGGTGGGCTTACCAGCGCGCGGAGAGGCCGATCAGGGCGGAGTGGGTGTTGAGGTCGGTGCTCAGCTTGACGCGGTTCGTGCTCGCGTCGTGGAGCTCGACATCCGGCGAGACGTGCGTGAACCGGTACTCCGCGAACAGCATCAGGTTCTGGTAGATCTGCACCGCCACGCCGGCGGCCCCTTGCCGCCGATCGAGACGTCGGTGTCGTCGTCGTGGTTCCGGAAGCTCTTGGTGTTGCGCGGGGTGATGGTGGTGATGAAGAGCGGCGCCCCAACCGCCAGATAGGGCTGGACCCGCCCCTGCGGGGCCGCCGTCGACTTGAGCAGCGGCAGACGCAGCATCAGGTCCAAAGAGACCGAGTTCACCGTCACCTCGAACGTGCCGATCCCGCCCTTCCCGGCGCCACAGCCGCCGGGATAGAAGCACCCGTGGAGATTGACCGACTGCGGGCCGACGTAGGGGGTGAAGTGGAAGTAGTCGACACCGAAGCCCAGGAACGGCAGGGAGTCGAAGTACCGGCCGAAGCGCCCGCCGAAGGCCAGCGCCTTGTCGAAGCTGACGTCGTCGTAGGTGCCCGGTCCGATGCCCTGGTCGTTGAGCTTGAAATCGTGGCTCTGGGTCAGCCCGACTCCGGTGAAGACGTCGGCGAACCATTCCGCCGCGGCGGGACGGCCGCCGAGGACGGCGAGAGCGATCACGACGGCGGCGGCGAGCCCCAGTCTCCTAGCCATGGAGGGCATCCTACCACCACCTATCCGGCGTCTAGTCAAACCGAGAGGACGGGATGATCAGCGTGAACTCGCAGCTTTGCTATCGTGTGGACTTCCGTCGGCGGATATTGATGAGATGAAATCGAGATATTCCTTCCCGTCTATTTAGACGACGGGCCTGCCGCGAAGGATTCCATCGCTCTTGACCGAGGACGGAGAGAATCCCTCGGCCCCGGGCGCCCATCGAAAGAGTGTGGAAGGAGACCAACTATGACAGCCAAGCGAATTCTCGTTCCGTTGGATGGCAGTGAGGCCGCAGAAGCAGCCGCCGAGGTGGCCGCCGATCTGGCCCGCAGCAGCGGCGGCAGCGTCCGCCTGCTCCAAGTGAGCCCGGTCCCTGAGCAGCGGATGGGCACCGCAGGGCGCGTGGTCGCCTACGCCGATCAGGAGATGGAGCGGCTCGAGGCCGAAGGACGCGACTATCTCGAAGGCGTTGGAGCGCGCATCGCGCCGGTGCCGTCGGAGGTGATCGTCCGCTTCGGCGAGCCCAGCGCGGAGATCCTCGTAGAGGCCGACGCATTCGGCGCCGACATGATCGTGTTGACGACCGGCCGACAGGGCTGGCTCAGGCGCGCGACAGGCGGCGGTCTCGGCGAGCGCATCCTGCGCGTGGCGCCGGTGCCTGTGCTCCTGGTTCGCGGGGCCTGACGACGAGCCGGAAGCCCTAACCTCGACCGCTGACACCGCGATCCTGGTGTCGGCGGTTCAATCCCGTCCGATCCCAGCCTTGGCACAGCTCTTCCGTGCGTGAGAGACATCGGACCTACGGCTCGTTGCGCGCGAGCGCGGCTCAAGAACGATGCGCGACCGCTCCGTCTAGTACACCGCGTCCCGGAGCGGCGCAAGGTCCGCTGGCGTCGTGGACGGATCGTGAGCGGCGCGAAACCCTTGCGCCGACGGCGAGCATGCACTACAACCTAGATCGAGGAGGGACACCCCCATGGCAATCAAGCTGCCGGAGTCGGCGAGAAAGCTGCTACAAGACAAGGCCTACGGGCATGTCGTGACGTTCGGCGCGAACGGGCGACCGCAGGTGACGATGGTGTGGGTGGACGCCGAAGGCGACGAGGTGCTCTTCAACACGGCGGAAGGAAGGAAGAAGCCGCAGAATCTGCGGCGCGATCCTCGCGTCATCATCTCCGTTCAGGACCGGAACAACCCGCAGGCCTACATGGCCGTCCACGGGACCGCGACGCTGACGGAAGCGGGCGCGGACACTCACATCGACAAGCTCGCCAAGCGGTTTCTCGGCGCGGACAAGTACCCGTACCGCCAGCCCGGCGAGAAGCGACTGCTGGTCCGCGTCACGGTGGATCGACTCGGCGGCTTCGCTCCGGGGATGAAGCCCTGGCAGTAGCCGATCAGAGATTCTGACTCCACGGACGTGCCCTCAGGCAATCCGGCTCCGAGCCATCCGCATCGGCCAGCCATTGGATCGCGTTGTCCGGATTCGGGGAGCCTCTTGCCTCCGACCCGACCTGGCCCCTAAAGCCCTGGACGGCTTTTCGAATTCTGGGCACTGCTCAAGATCTCACGCACGGACACCCTCCCAATGCTTACCGGGGGAAATAGAACGCGACTTTCAATCCCCGCACTAGGACATTGAGTCGTTGGTTCAAATCACGGGCCCGCAACCACCGATATCAAAGATGCTCACCTTCGTGGTCGATTTGATCTTAGACCGATTGCAGGGGCCCGCAATCACCGAAATCGCCTCGCCTCACCTTCGCCGTGGCCTTTATCTGATCGCCGGGCCCGTTCCCGTCTCATCTTGTCCGAGCCCGTTCCGCGATCTAAGTTCGTGGAATTGGGTGGGAATGGACGGGGAATGCGGTGGGAACATGGGATCGGACTGGGTCTCCCGGGGCCAGCAACGGGTCCAGTCTGGCAGCCTGCTCACCCCGTTCGAGTGTTTCAGTCACGATCAGGTGTTCGGTTTGCCGTTCACCGAATTCAGAACGCAGTGGCCCTTCAAGAACACGACGTGACTAAGACAAGCACATGCACGCCCGGCGCTCTCGATCCTCGGTTTCGCCGACACCACCCCCGGTGCATGTGCATTGTGGCGGCTGCATTCGCTGCGGGTTCATTTAGAGCGGATACGCAGAATGGCCTTTATGTCGCCTACGCGCTCACTCGCGGCGCTTGTTTCCGCAGTAACCAAGGCCGACCGATCATGACCGAATCGGGCTCCGCATACTGCTGACCCTTCTCGACCGGCCAGCCGTTGACTCACCCTCGCGCGGCTCTCGTCGAACCGTCGCCCACTACACCCTCCATTGATCACTATCCGATCTTCACCTCGATGGACTTGGTCTTGGCCCGCTCCGCCTTCGGGAGGTGGACCTTGAGCACCCCGTCATTGAACTCGGCCGCCACCTTGTTGCCATCCGCGTCCTCCGGCAGCGTGAAGCTCCGGGCAAAACGGCCGTACGCCCGCTCCACGCGGTGATACTTTCGGCCCTGCTCTTCCTTCTCGAAGGTCCGCTCCCCGGTGATCGTGAGCACATCATCTTGGACCGTCACTTTGACGTCGTCCTTCTTGACCCCGGGCAGTTCGGCCTTGATGAGGTACTCCGTGTCATGTTCAACGATATCCACCAGCGGGGCCCACTCCGCGACGGTCAGGGCCTCTTCCTTGCCGCTGGGCGGGCGGATCGGAGCGCGCCTGAACAAGGCCGCGAGGCGGTGTTGCAGGTCGTCGAGCTCTCTGGCGTCCATCGTGCGTCCTCCCTTTGTCTTGGTTTGATGCGCATCCGCAGGCGCCCGGTCAGGCCGGGCAGGTTTCCTTCCGTATGAAGGTCGAGCAGAGCCTGATCGCCGAACGGTTTTGACAGGAACCCAGCCACTCCGGACTGTGTGACACGCTCGCGCGTCCGAGCGTCGCCGTGGGCCGTGATGAAAATAGTCGGGATGGTGACTCCGTCAGCGACCAACCGCTCCTGCAGATCGAACCCGCTCATCCCCCATTCAGGTGGATGTCCAGGACCAGGCAGGCCAGTGCGCCCTCGCGGGTCCGACGCGAGGAACTCGCGAGCGGACGCAAACGACTCGACGGCATACCCCGCTAACCGAACCAACGCGGCTGAGTGCCCGGCGGACGGAGCGATCATCATCCACAATGGAGATCACCGGTTGACTGTCAGCCATCAATGTCATCTTCTCACCGCAGGGTCGACGGCCTATTGGACCTTGGTCCACTAGTTAGTCTGGAAAGCTGGCCCGCTACACTTGCGAGTACTCGTCAGGTGCTACGCACACATCGTCCGAAGTCGCCAGGAGGTGCCTCATGCAAGTGCAAAACGCCCGTGGATGAAGCCTGGGGTCTGGGGTGCGGTTATCGGCAGCATTCTCACCATGATCGTGGGTTTCAACTGGGGAGGCTGGACGACGAGTAGCACGGCGAACCAAGTAGCGATCCAGCGGGCTGATGCCGCGGTGACTACGGCGTTGGTACCGATCTGTCTCGCACAGGCAAAGGTCGATGCTAGCCAAGGGCAAGAAGCTCGGCGAGCTCAAGGCCATCACGGCGTCCTACGACCAGACGGACTTCGTGATGAAAGCCGGATGGGCGACGTTCCCTGGGAAGGCAGATCCCAATCGAGATGTGGCAGAGGCCTGCGCATCTGCACTCCTCAAGGCCGCTGCTGCTCAGTAGCCCTGCGTAGTCTCCGCCGCCCCGCGATGGCACAGCATCGCGGCGTCGGCGTGTTCTACGAGGCTCATTGGGTTCCTAACCCCGTCCGGCCAGTTGTCGCGTGGCCGGGGCCATGGACCGCCCGCAATTGCGGGGAGGAGCGCGGCGTATGAGCTATCGGCGTTCGCTGATCCATCTGTTTGCCCTCTGCATCGGGCCCGCGTGGCTCACGGGCTGTGCCGCCACGCAGAACACGCCTGCGCAAGCGCTTGCTTGGGAACGCTGGTCCGCGTGCCACGCATCGGGCTTGACCGCATCGACTTGGATGGCCGCATTATCGCCACGGGGGCCGAATACGAAGTGCCCGCCTTCACGGGGTGCATGCGGCAGGTCGCCGCGGGACCAAATTCAGAAGGGATTGGCTCCGCCGTCAGCCGCAGCCGTCGTGACAACGATAGAAGGACAAAAGGGAAGGAAATAGCCCGATTGGGCTTCCGGGTCCTTCATCGCGGTTTCAGTCGTTGCGGGGCCCGCAACCACCGAAATCGAACAACCTGACCTTCGGGGTTGACCTCGTCTGACGGGTAGTGTGCTAGCGAGTTCGGTCCACGCACGCGCCGACGTGATCTCGTAGGGTCAGCTTTTGAGAATTCGCTGGGAATGGATGTGGGAATGACCTGGGAATGTGGGAATCGGACTGGATTTCTCGGCGATCTAACGGAGCCAAGCGGTGTCACGAGTCACAGCTTGGTGGCCCCAACGAGAATTTGCTGCCTAGGGGCCAGTACCTCACTTCCCTGTGCAGGGCATGGCGGTCCAGACTTCGTTGAGTGCAGAAAGTGAGAGCCCGGAGGCAGGACCGGTGGTCCGCCTCCGGGCGGGTTTGTAGGCGCCGGACCCTCGGGTCCGGGCATGGCCCAGCAAAAGCCGGGCGCTTATTGTGCTGCGCTGACTGCCGTGTTGCGCGCCATCAGGAACCAATGACGCCCGATGGCGCGCCTGTTGAGCCGGGTGGAGTGTCTTGCATTTGACCTCCTGACGACGGAGAGCCTGCGTCTCAGCCTCCGTCAATCAAAGGATACGCTTTCGCCCGGCGCTGTCAAGGACCCTCTCACGCGGCGTCGCATTGCCTCGCTCTCGTTCGGGGCTCTCCGGCTCGAAGCCGGGATTTCCGACTTAGACGTCGAGGCTCCTAGGACCGCAGGCCACTACAAAGATTCGGCCACAGATCCACTCGAAATTTCACTCGAACCTTGCAACGCTCCCCGGTTCACTAGACATATGCGGCGTGACTCCCAGGCGCCTGTCATCCCTTCTCTTAGCAGGAATAGGCGGAGGGAGAAGATGGGTCCGTATCGGGAATCCACGGTCAAGACGCCCGCTTTCCGTATTCGCTACCTTGCGGTGTACGTCAAGGCGCAGGATTGCTGGCAGCTGGTGGCGTGGAAATCCACGCGTGTACCCGAAGCATACACGGAGTCCCCGGAAGACTCTGGCCCTCCTCCGCACTTCTGAGTGCCCCGGGCGCTCCCGTCTTGCGCTAGGCTGAGGGCCACGGGCGGGTTCGACTAACATAGCGGCTCGCACAGCATCCGGGGGCAGGTCACTGTTCTTCACCCACGGGGAGGAGCCTTGAGCCGCGAAGCGGGTCGGCCAGCAAGTCGCCGAAGCGCGCTTCGCCGCCTACCTCAGACGATCTGCGAGCCGTGGCGGGAAGGCCCGCGCGCCAAGGTGCTCACTCGCCGAAGAGCGGCACGAGAGCGCGCGACAAGCAGCCGAGGATCGCTGGGCGAGGAGGAAGCCGCGATGACCTACAACACTGAAGACTTCGTCCGCCGCGCCGCTGGCGGCATCCTTCGCAGCGACAAGTACCGAGGTAGAGTTCGTTTGCTCACCGTGCCTCGTCACGATGACGCTGGAACGCCTGCATCCAGGCTGGCGCCAGTCAGAGATCGAACGGGCGATGGACAAGGTGTCCAAGACTCCGGGCGCGATCAGCCTACATGCCGACATTCAATCTGCGCCCTCTGCCAGAAGACGATGCCCTGCATCGGGGCTCCCCGCCGGTGAAGGAGGCCGGATGGGGATTCCGACAGACGCTTCATAGTCCCTGACCCGGGAGCCCTTCATGTGCGTTTACTGCAAGGAACCCGCTGGCTGTGACCACGAGCGCGATGCGTGCGCGGCAAGTCTCGGCGAGAACTGCGCCACGTGCGGACACGGCTTCGCGGCGATCCTGCCGTACACTCCCGGACCGAGATATGCGTTCTCATGATTCCCGCCAGTAAATCCTCGCACGCGAAAGCCCCTGAAGAAGGCAGCTCACGCACGATGGGCGAAAGCGCGGGCCAACAATAAGCCGCAATGACCTACCCGACAGAGGAGTTAGTCCGCCGTATAGTCGGCAGTCTCCTTCGCAGCGATTACTGTGGCAAGTTCTTCTGCTCGTCGTGCCTCGTCAAACTCGCTCGGGAGAGCTAGGACACGACCTACCCGAAGTCCGAGATCGAGGCGTGTGATGGACACCGTGTTCCAGTCTTCCGGCGCCCTCAGGTCCGTGCCGACGTTCCTCTGCGCCGGTTGCGGGAAAACGATGCCGTGCCTCGGGGCGCCGAGTCCGTGACTCCGCCCCATCCGCCGGCGGGACGAGTCACGACGAGGCCATCCTGGCGCTTTCAGGAGTCCCACGGGAGCTGACAACAGACAGGGAGGGCTGAAAGTGATGCGAACCTGGCGACTCCTTACACTGGCTGCAGTACTAACTGGCGTGATGACTGGGACCGTATTCTCGGCCGACACTGTAAAGGTATTCCGCTATGACGGCAGTCTTCAATGCGGAATGGGGCAGGCCGTGCCCTTGGATGAAATGGCGAAGGAGCTAACGGCAGCAAACATCAAAGTACTCTCAAGCGAGAAGAGAGTCGTTTCGGGTTTCATCATAGCCCTGTGTGGAGCCCCGACCGGTATGGCGAACGTGTATGAGATAGCCAAAGACGATCTTCCGCGAATACCGGCCGGCCCACAGGGAGTCAAGAGATTTCAGCCCTGGGTTTATGATGGTCCCTCAATCGAAGTCGCGAAGTATGACGGAAGCCTGCAATGTGAAATGGGTCAGACCCGTGTCACTGGACGAAATGGAGAAGGAGTTGCGTGCTGCGAACATCGCCGTACAGGCGAAAGCCAAGAAGGCGGATGGGATTCAACACCCGCAGATGTGCGGAGCATCGACGGGCACGATGAACGTGTACCGAATCAACACGATCAGACTTGGAGAAGGCTCGAGTATTAGGCTTTGTTCTTTATATCGAAGGGATCTCTGATCGCTAGAGATCGAAGAACGCGTAACGTGGCGACGCGACCCTGAAAAGTCATCTACTTAGAAAGCGTCAATTGGCGGCGGGTCTTTACCCGACTGAGAGTCTAGCAGACCGCACGGTGAGTGCGGTCTATGGACGCCCCCGCGCGAAGTGGACGGCCAAAGAAATGAACGCGACAAGCAGGAGAAGGTGAATCAGGCCTCCCAGGAGGTGGAATGCAAACCCGACGACCCATGCGACAAATAGGACGACAAAGACAATCAGAAACGAAGATACAACCATAGGAACCTCCTTCTCAGGTTCCTTGGGTTAGCTTTGGTGCTTGTTCGGGCCTCATCAAGAAATCCAGAAGCGCTTCCACGCCTTCCGAAGTCTCCACCAAAGGCCGGGGAACGTCCTGCCGGTCCCTTTGCACACGCGGCAGACGGGCTCTCGCGGCCCTTTCTCGCGGTATCCGTGGCAAGCCTGGCAAACCGGCCATTCGATGCTCTGAGCGCCAGCCCGATGCCAGGCCGTCAGAATCTCGCGGATGAGCTTGATGCTCCGGCTCATGCTAAGGCCGGCCCTTAGCTGGGGCGCTTCTTCCTGGTCTGGGGCTCATAACGCTGAACGACGCGGCGAACCGATGCAGAGGGTATCGTATTCGCGCATCGGTCGAAGATGATCGAGTGCATGCGCGTGAGCCCGCCGGGGTCTTAGTCGGGTCCTCGCGGACGATTCCGACCACCCCAGCGATGTGAATCACGACATTCGGAAGGTCGATGACATTTTTGGCGGGAGGATCGATCGGATCGGGTTCCCTCGGAAACATAACCGTCGGCGGCGGGAACGGGAAGGTCGGACCTGCCTTGCGTAAACCCGCGAGTCCTAAAATGCCCGCATCATCCGCGGTTCCCAATACCTCGAGCCGTCCCTCACTGGAGACACCAGGATAATCTAAATTTCCAACGGCTTGCCCGACCACGCCGCGGCCGCCCCGGTCCGATGATAGCCCCTGAATTCCGTCAACAACATGAAAGGGGCGCCTGTTTCCGGACAAGTTCGGACCCACTTGTGAGATCCAATCCCCTTCGAAGTCCTCGGCCATTGTCAGGTCGTAGAGGCCCTGACTGTTCCAACAGGTGAGCGCCCATGCTGCCCGGGATCCGGCGGAAGCGACGAACGCCCGCGAGGCGTCACCTTCGAGGGTCGGTTCGGATCGCTTCCTTCTGGGCGCACGCCAGATGGGCGACGCCGCCCGGTAGCTGGGGCACGTTGACGGACTTCTCCTTGTCCTCGATCTTATGGGAGCAGTAGACGCAGACCGCGCCGATGAGCATCATGTCGCACCTCCGTGTGCCGGCTTCTCCCCTCTTCGATGCTGCCGGGAAGCGACACCGTCTGTAGCTGGGGCTCGGGGAATGTTGAATTCCGAATGTTTCCAACTATCGTTTGACCTCGGCGGCCGTTCCTCGAAGACCCCAGAGAACGAGTATCGACGTAGCGATAATTGCGATCGCCACGGTAGAAATCCCACTGCGACAAAGCTCTCTTGCCATGGCTGACCGCTGTGGCCGGCTGAAGTGATTGGAGAATTTGCTGCGGTGCCGAAAGCCGCAGCTATCGAGGTCACTAGCCAGTTCACGATAGGTGCCGCAAAGTGCAGTGCAGTAGGCCGTCACCTTTACCGGATGAGGCAGCCGTACCTCGTTCCATGCGGCACCGAGCGCAAGGAGAGAGGATGCCATTCATCACGCCCCTCCAGGTGTGCCGAAAGGCCCATGCGCACGTTGGTGAAAACGTTGCTCAAGTAATCCCGTGATCAGTCCGAGGAGAAAGAGCAACATGCCATGCCACATAAGTCGACGCCTTTGCGTTTTCATTTGGATCTCCTGCTCAGTTTCGTAATCGATTCAGAAGCTTGTCCAACGTGAATCGGTCAGGCTCCCAGAACGCCAGTAAGAATGCTGCAGCGGCTGCCGAGAAGACCGAATAGTCGAATGGCGTCTTGATGCCAAGACCTGTGACCATGCCTATAGCAAATGACAAAAGGAGAAGACCGGAGAGGACGGAGGCCATTCGTATTTTGAAGCCTGCGATGAGCAATATCCCAAAGAGTGTCTCCGCGACGGTAGCTGCCCACGCAAACGACACTCGTCGATGAACTGGGGAAGAGAGACGTCACCGCGCCCGTGTATTCCACGAAATGAGCGAAATTTCCCCAGGATACGTTCTTTGCTCCATATGGCCCCCACAAGCCAAAACGATCAGCCACAGCGGATAGAAAGGAAGCTCCTAGCGCAAACCGTGCGAACAGACGGACAATCTCTGTCCCATTCTCTGTGAGTTGCGCGGTTTTTGAATTCATACAAGGCCCATTCCTTCGTCCCTGATCGCTCAACAAACGGTTAACGGTCGCGCGAATTGTCGCTTCCGGGGAATCTTCGTAGAACAGTTCAATTCGATCGCCAGATTCAAGATTTAGCATTGCACCCCACTTTCGCTTCGTTCGTCCATTGCAAAGACTCGCGATGTTCCGGCCGACCTTTATAAAAGATAATACGCAACACGCAGAGTTTCCCAGTTGTCTGCGATTCTCCTTCACCAGGAACAAGCTGGAGAAATCGCGAACACCCAGCTCCTCTGGTGTGCATGTCTCTGCCACGATTGGAACGGAAACCGTGGCAACCTTTGTCAAAGTTAGTACGTGCCTCCACGTACAGGAATATTGCTTTAGGCAAAGTGATTTCATCGAGGGACATACATTGCTCGCGTCCGAAGCCAGTGAACGGGAGTGAGAATCGGCGCCCCTTCATTTTGGATAAAAATACGAGCGAACTTCGCTGGTTTCGTCTTACTCGTGTTACGGCTTACGGTATGAACGTCTTCAGGTGATTCGTAAAATCACCTGCCCGGGACCAAGGCCGAAGCATGCCTCCGCGAACCTGCATCTCAACTTCCCTTCGAGAACATAGACAACCGCATGCGCATCATGCCGGTGGATCGTGTCGACGGCTCCTGGGGCGTAATTGACAGTAATGACTTCAATCTCTTTACCCGGTGCTTCCGGAAGCTGTTTCGTAAGGAGCGTATTCACTTGCTGGGCATGTTGCCGTGGCGAAATCCGAAGGTGAAAGATAAATACAGAGGATGAGCTTCTTCATGTTATGCATCGCTTCTGTCCTTTCGGTGATGTGCTGCGATAACCGGCTTAGCCGATCTTGTGTGGCTGATACTCACAGCGCCTCCATCCCTTTAGATCGAAGAGAAGAGGATGTTACGCGTTGGACGAAAAGGTCTGCTCTTTTCGGCGGACACACCCAAGGTCCGCCTTCGTCAAAGGTCTAACTGTCAATTCGGGTACTCTCCATTGCATATCCAATGAGAGGGCCCAAATCAAGAATCTCTGGCAACGCCCTTTCAATACTTATTTCTTGTTTATTGTTCGGTCGAGAAACTCATGCATCAACGACCCAATCCGATCCACTTCTTCTTCCAACGCGAAATGGCCCGTGTCGAGAAGATGGAGCTCTGCACTGGGAATATCTCTTTTAAAGAGTTCAGCACCCTCCACCGTAAAGATTCCATCGTTTTTGCCCCAAGTGATCAGCGTGGGGGCTGTTGTTACGGAAATACTCCTGCCAATCGGCATAGACATCCAGATTCCTTTTTGCGTTGTAGAGGATTGAAAGTTGGATTTCCTTGTTCCCCGGTCGGTCCTGATAAGCCTGGTCGATCACCCAATTGTCAGGGCTGATCTTCGACGGATCGCTGACACCATGCAGATAATGCCACTTGGTTCCTTCAATCGTCAGAAGCCAGTCGAGTAGAACTTGAGCATTCTTTTCGCTCCGATCTTCCCAATAGTCAAATAATCCCTTTGAGAACTCCTTATTTATGGCTTCAACATGGGCGTCCCCCGTTCTGGACGATCATAGCGGTCACTCGTTCGGGATGCATGACAGCTAACCGGAAGCCAACCGATGAACCTATGTCCGAGAGGTATAGCGCATATGAAGAAAGATTCAGCTTTTCGGTGAACTTTTCGGTCACAGTCGCTAACCGTTCGTAGGAATAGTCGAAATCGTTGACCGACGGTGCTGAGCTTTCGCCATATCCAGGGAAGTCTGGGGCAACGACATGATATTTATCCGCAAGCATGGGAATCAGATTGCGGAACATATGAGAAGACGACGGAAAGCCGTGCAAGAGCAGAACGGTGGGAGCATCCCGGGGACCGGCTTCGCGATAGAAGATTTCCAGCCCCTCCACGTTAAGCGTGCGATAGAAAACGGTCGGCGTAATCGTGTTCGACATCTAAACTCTCCTTCGGCGCGTGAATTGCACCTTCGTGGGCGTTAGGCAATCCCCGAGTCCTCACGGATGAACGCGGATGATCGTCTTTCCCTTGATCCGCTCGGTCGGGTTGAAGGCGGCAACCGCATCGTCGAGGGCAGCCACGTTGCCGATGTTTGTCCGCAGCCGACCATCCCGGACCCGCTGGACGAGCTCACTCAATTGGGCGCGATCGGGTACGACGACGAAGTCGATAGTCAGGCCGCCAGAGGGCCGCGCCTCGGTCGGGCCGGTGATGGTCACCAGCGTTCCTCCGGCGCGAATCACGCCCGCAGACCGCTTCGCGATGTCGCCGCCGAGGACATCGAAAACCAGATCGACTCCGCCGACATCTTCCAGGGCGTCGTTATCGAGGTCGACGAACTCCTGTGCGCCGAAGTCGAGAGCCGTCTGACGGCCGGCAGCGCGCCCGGTGCCGATGACGTACGCGCCGGCCTCACGTGCGAGCTGGGTCGCCATCGAACCGACTACGCCGGCCGCACCGTGCACGAGGACGCTCTGCCCCGCACGAAGGCGGCCGTGCTCGAACAGCCCCTGCCACGCGGTCAGGCCCGGCATCACGAGGGCCGCGCCCACCGTGAAGTCAACGTCGCCCGGCAGCGGCGCGAGGTTGCGTGCCTCGACGGCTACATACTCCGCCAGCGTGCCGTCGCGAGTCCAGTCCGTGAGGCCGAACACCCGCTGTCCCACCGACAGCCCCGTCGTTCCATAGCTGAGGGCGGTGACCACTCCGGCCAGCTCGTGGCCGGGGATCGAAGGCGTCCGGTCACGGCCGAGGCGATCGATCCAGGTCGAGGGCCACGACAGCTCATCCCCGGTGAATCCCGACGCATGAACCTGAACAACGACATCGCCGTAGTTCGCGCCCGAGAGGCTGGCGAGCACGCCCCTGCGGCTCGGGCCGCTCCACCAGCTTCATCCCGGCCGTTCCCGCAGCCTGATCCGTCACCACAATCGCCTTCATCGGTCACCTCCCTGTGTCGAGTTCTTGCCTGTAAGGTAGCCGCTCCATCCGTTGTCCCTGGACGGGTTATCGGACAGAAACGGATCGATCAAAATCTTGGCCTCGCCCGCCTCGTGGATGCGAGACAACGCGGAGAGGGTAGGCAACACGAACGACCTCCGGCAGCGGTCGCTCCGCTCATCGGGGTCCCATCCCCGTGACGCGTCGGCGTCCATTGTGAAGTCCTCCATCATGCTCGAGCGAACTCTTGCCTTGCTGGGAGTACTCCGACAATGGCCGGCTCTCTTCCGCGACCGGCCGGGATTGATCGAGAGGTGTCTACAAGGCGGGCGGGGCGCGGACGTGGAGAGCGGCCGTCGGGAAGCGGATGATCGCCGATTCCAGTCGCGGCGCTTCCGGCGATGTCGGGGCCGGGACCAGAGCGAAGAGCGATCGCGCCCTCCGGTCCCACGACGACGCTCCCGAAGTGGCGAGCCCGACCACGTCGTCAAAGTCCGCATCGTCGTAGATGCCGGGAATCCAGGAGGGATCGGGCGGACTCGCGTATGCGAGACTCGGGTTGTGGCGAGCGCGGCCAGGATCAGGAGGAGTCAGGCCGCCGCGCGAGGTCGCAAGTGATGAGGATGAGACTGGCCGACGCATCATGCTTTCACCGGATACACCCGATCGCGGGGCTGTCAAGCTATATCGTGAGACGAAATAGAAATCAAGTGGCAGTTCCTTCTTTCCCGGCGGCCTGATCTATGGCCCGATCGTCGAGTGCTTCGTGGGATCAAAGAGCTAACTGGCGCGGTCGGGGCAAACCCTCGTGCCCCACGATCGAGGCAACCCATAGCCCAATAGGTCGCCGCCGCCGTGATCGGAGCCTTCTCACGGGTTGCACAGAAGGCAAGTTGCGCAGCCATTGACAAGGTGGAGTGAGGAAGTGCCGGTAATAAGTCAACGGTGTGCCGGTAATAAGTCCGCAGTACCGATGGTGAGGTTCCAGCCTGATCTGCAATTACAAGAGCTCAGTCTCTGGTCCCGCTCACGCTCGCCCTAGAGCCCCCGCCAGCTGAAGCCAGTGCCTGCCAGGGGCCCGGACTTCCCAGGGGCCAAGGGAAATTCACTTTTCCGGGGCCCGTCGCTCAACCTGCTGTGGGGCAAAGCCGGCGGAGTGAACGGGCATAAATTTGGAGCACAACAACCCGTTTCTAACCATTCTCTTGAGGAATGCAAGTGCAACTATGACACTAACCCAGAACGGCACCGACGTAGGACTAGGAAATCTGTGCTTCTCGGCAGGCGATCGAGGACTAGAGTCCTTGTGTCTATGACGAGGATCAAAGCGACCACATACAATTCTTCATTCCGAAATTCCTCTGAGGAAGCCACTGTCACCGAGATTGCAGAAGGGAACAGCTCGTAACACGTAGCGCTCATTTGTGGCCGGCACAAGGGCGGCGTTTGATCAACACGGTTCCAGATAGCGTTGGCCCGGAGGTGGCTACGGCGGCGCCTGCTTGACTGACGGTGAAACACTTTCACCGACCATGGTGGCCAACCCCAACGGAGGCGCTACCAAGCAGAATACTGTAACGTGGCGAAATCGTGTGGCCCCTTCGTCCTACGCGCTGAGGCGACAATAGCAGATCACGTAGCGAGATCGACGCTCTATTGTTCTCTGCCAGGAGACTCCCAGGGCCTCGTACAGTCACGGCGGAAGTCACGGTTGGCTCGGGCAGTCGTGGTCCGCGCTCAAAGTAACTGAAGCCGTGAATCAAGTCGCTTTCCAGCGTCAGTCCACTTCTCCCTGAGGTAGTGCGCTTCCATCGCAGCGAAGTGGTCCCACCGAGACTGCCCGGTGAAGTACACGTCCGCGAAAGTCCTCAAGGTGATCCCTGTGCCACCGAAAACCGTCCCCACAGAGCACCATGCCGGAAGTACGTGTGGCCGTCCTGTCGGTTGGAGACGTGCCGAATCTTGCTCCTCAAGTTCCAGCGTGTGCTCACGAAACTTCTCGCGAGTCGCGAACTGATGCTGTGCTAGGGCCCCCGCCCTGCCCGCCTCGTCCAAGATCAGGTGCGTACCTGGCGCAAACCGGCCTCGCGCTTCGCCCGCTCGTATCGCTCCCCGCATTGTCGCTGAATGAGATTGATGCAGGAGAACGAGCGCAGCCAATGCGAGGACGCCAGCCGCGATAAAAAGAAAACGCTTGGCAAAAATGGGCACGCGGGAAGCTACGAAACTTTTCCGGAATGTGAAGCGTGAACAAGAGCCCAAAATCCTCGTCATTTTGAACCCGGCCGCTCCGAGGCGAGCGCGCCAAGACGTTGCGCGACAAGATCGCGTCGCTCTCGCACCATGATTGTGCGAAGTACGGCTCCCTGGCGACGCACGGGGCGCTGGCGGCGCCGGCCGTGACGCAAGGATATGGCACGCATTGTTGCCGCTGGCGGCGACGGAACGATCAACGAAGTGGTCAATGGCATTGGCAGGCGCGCACGTTCAATTTTGGAATCCTGCCCGTCGGCACAATGAATCGTCTTCGCAAGCGAGGCTGGGAATTCCCCAAAACAATCTCGCGCAAGGCCTGGCAGGTGATCGAAGACGGGCGTGTTCGCGCTTGGTCGATCTTCCGCAGAGCCAACCAGGAATACTTCGTCCAACTCGCCGGAGTCGGCCTCGATGCCGAAGTGGTCCGGCAAACGACATCCGGATTCCAAGAAAGTGCTCGGCCCGATGAGCTACCTTCTGACGCTGGCTCAGGTGGCGGCGCGCCAGCCACCGAAAGATTCTGCATCGAGCCGGTCGATGGCGCCACGCGCGAGGGTAGCTTCGTGCTTGGTCGGAAACGGACGATTTTATGGCGGTCCCTTTGTCGCTTTTCAAGGACGCCCGACTGGACGACGGCGCTCCTCGACGTCTTGGTGTTTCAAAATCAAAGTCATTGGGATTTGATCCGCTATTTTCAGGCGATTGCTTTCGGCAATCATCCTGCGCTGCCTGACGTCGAGTATTTTCAGAGTCGCGGCCTCCGGCTGACCAGTCTGCGAGCCCGTGCCCGTGGAAATTGATGGCGAGCTCACCGGGACTCTGCCATACGAGTTCGGTTTCTCTAACGGGAAGCTCAGCGTCCTTGTCCCGCCGCGCATTGGACACGGAAAACAAATCCGCATAAGTTTGGCCGATGACGCGAAAGTCGGAGGCGGATTAGCGCGGTGGGAGTTCTCATCGCCGTGAACTGCGGCGGTTTTTCTCTATCAACTGCTCAGACCCGATCTGCAACGAAACACTGCTGGAGCTCTATGGCTCTAAGCACGTCAAGGCGTGGAGCAAGGCGCGTGGTGGCAGCTGATTACACACGCCGTTCTTGCATGGGAACATCTGGCATCTGCTTTTCAATATGGCCGGACTTTGGTTTGCGGGGCGGATCGTCGAGCGGGTGATGGGAACAGGCCGGTTTCTTGCTCTCTACTTCGCTTGCGCGGTCGCTGGAGGAATCGCCCAACTCCTTTGGAAGGCGGGAAGTTCCTCTTGCTCGGCGCGTCCGGCGCAGTCTCGTGGCGTCATCCTTGCCTTTGCCACAATATTCCCCGAGGCGCAAATCGTGATGCTTCTCTTTTTCGTCATCCCCTTGCGCCTGCGCGCAAAGTATCTCGGCTTGGGGTCTCACGGGATCGTCGCCTTGTTGTTTTGCTTATCGGCTTCGAGCCGTGGATTGGACATGCTGCTCACCTGGGCGGCTGTGTCGCCGGATATCTTCTCGCGCGGCTGAATGGCTATGGTTTTCCGAGTTTTCCAGAGCGGCTATATCAAAGAATTTGGCAGTTCCTCGAGGGTGACTTGACGATTCGGCGTCTCCTGCACGCTAGACGACGCGGCGCAATTGAATGGAATCGAAGCGCTCGGTACCGGTGAGAATGTCCGTCAAAACAACCAGCTGTGTGCCGATTTGCGCAAGTCCGCGGTCGAGCAAGAGTTTTTCAGCTTCCGGCGACGGTATGCTCGGGATCGAGATCGAATCGCATCACAATGGGAATCGTCGCCCAATTCAAGGTAAGGCGGCGAGCCACGTCTTCGCTTGGCGTGAACGCGTAAATCGGAGCCTGCGCCGGTCGCATCTGGCTGAAGTGGTCGGCCATGAAGCCGCGCCGCGTGAAGACGACGATTTTCGATTCCGGCAGCGAGTTGGCCAGTTCGACCGCGGACCGGACGGCCTTGTGGCGAATGCTGGTCGTCTCAGCCTCGCGGTGGAAGCCCGCCCCGCCGGTTTGCTCCATTCGGCGCGCGACGCGATCAAATACCTGCACGCACTCAACTGGATACTTTGCCGACCGTTGTCTCACCGCTCAGCATGATCGCGTCCGCCTGCTCGAAGACGGCATTGGCCTACATCAGTGATTTCTGCGCGGGTCGGAACCGGATTTTCGATCATCGACTCGAGCATGTGAGTAGCGACGATCACCTGTCGTCCCGTCTGAATGCACCTCATCACCGTCCGGCGTTGGATGATTGGAAGTTCTTCCATCGGGACATTCGATGCCCAAGATCGCCGCGGGCGATCATGATCGCGTCGCACTTTTTCCATGATGTCGTCGATCACGCTGACCGCATGCTGATCTTCGATCTTGGCGATGACTCGCGCCTGGCTGCCCAACTCCCCAAGAACCCGTCTCAGAGCCTCGATGTCGGATGCCTGTCGGCAAAAACTCAAAGCAACGTAGTCAACTCCCGACGGAGACCCCAAGCTCGACATCCGCGAGGTCCTTCTCGGTAAGCGGCGGCAAGTTGACCTTAACTCCGGGAAGATTAATGTGACGCCGCGATCCGAGGACGCCCTCGGTGAGCACCTGACAGCGGATGCGATGATAGTCCTTCGAAAGGACTTTCATGTGGATGACGCCATTGTCGACCAGGACGACGTCGCCCACGGAAATATCGTCGACGAGCCCCTCATAGTTGACATCGACCGAATGCACATCCTCGCTCCGTTCGCCGCGGACGGTGAACTCAAAGATATCGCCGGGTCGAAGGTTTAGCTTTGTTGTTCAACTCGCCCGTCCGAATCGCCGGTCCCTGTGTCGAGGAGGATGCCAGTCATCACGCCCAGGTCGGCCGAAATCTTACGAATGTCTTTGACCACCGTCCGCACCCAGTCGTGGGGGCGTGGCTCATGTTGAGGCGGAAGATGTTTGCTCCTGCCAAGATCAAGGCGCGAAGCCTTTCGGGGGAATCGGTGGCGGGTCCGAGGTGTGCAGATGATTTTTGTTTTGCGCATGGCTGTGGTTGGACTGAAGAGTCTGATTTTGTGCAGGGAATCTTGCGTGAGGTATGGAAAGGGAAGCATGTTCTATTCCGCTCGTTGTCGCCGGGTCATCCAGAGCGAGAAGAAGAAAATGAGAAGCAGCAGACAACCCAGACGCAGCTCCAAAGGGCTGATTGCGGCCTGAAGTAAACTGTTTGTAAATTGACATCGCCGATCGTCGGAGGGTCGCCTCCGCCCATCAGGTTGGTGATCGCGAACATGGCAATCGAGGGAACAAAAACCAGGAGCGCGCCGGCGACGATACCAGGTTGGGTGAGGGGAATAATTACTTGTGAGAAGGCGCGCAGAGGGCTGGCTCCGAGGTCATAAGCCGCTTTCGATCACGGCGCTGTCCAGGCCGCTCGACGCTCGTGTAGATGGGCAGGATCATGAAGGGCAGGAAATTGTAAACCAAGCCCAGCACCGCCGCGAAAGGGAGTGTAGAGGATCCCGATCGGCTCAGGAATAATCCTTGCCGAGACCAGGAAGGCATTGAGGATCCCGTCTTTGCTTAGGATCGTGATCCACGCGTAGGTCCGGATAAGGAAGCTCGTCCACAAGGGGATCATCACGAGGGTGATTAGGACGTTGCGAAGGGGTTCCGACGGAACGCCCAATAAAATACGCCGCCGGAAAGCCAATCACCATGCAAATCCCGGTGGTCACCACGGCATATCCCACCGAGATGACCAGCACCTTTAACCACGTCCAGTCGAGAGCCCGCACATAGTTCTTCAAAGTGAAAGTGAAATGGACGGTTCCCAGGCCCCTTCTGTTCGCCCAGGCTCAAGAGGACGAGCATGATTGTTGGAACGATGACGAAGAGGATCAGCCAGGCGAGCAGCGGCGTGAGCACGAGCCAAGCCAGCAGACCCGGACGCCTCTGGAAGGCCGCGGCCGCCTGACTGGATGCTGGTCGGTCGGACCCTGTCATCTCATTGCGCTTTCAACGAGGTTACCAGTTCGTCAATCTTCGTGGCCTGTTCGCCGATATCCTTGAACGTTTGCATATTGGCGAGCTGATCAGCGGTTGGAAAGCTGGCAGGATTGTTGCGCTGCGCCGGCGTGAGCAGCTCGCGCGCCGCGACGTTTGGATTCAAATACGGAAACGCTTCGGAAATTTTTGGCGCTTACATCCGGTCGGAGCACGTAATTGATGAACAGCTCGGCGTTCTTCACGTGCTTTGCGGTTTTCGGAATCGCCAGGCTGTCAACGAAGAGATGTCCGCCTTCCGCAGGGACGATCCATTTGAATTTCTCGTCCTCGTTGAGCAATATGGCGCCCTCACCTGCCCAGACGACTCCCAGGGCGACGTCCCCATTCAGCAGGGCTGTCTTCGGGCTGTCGGAATCGAAGACCTTGACGAGGGGAAGCCATTTCTCCAGCAACGGTTTTACCTTTGCCAGATTCTCGTCCGAGACTTCGTTGACTGGAATTCCTAGGCTTTCGAGTCCCCAGCTGACGATCTCTCGCGCGTCATCGAGCACGACGATGTTCTTGGCAAACTTCTCCTGAAAAACATCGTTGTAACTCTTGATATCGTCCTGGACCACCTCGGTGTTTACAACGATGCCTACGGTTCCCGCCATGTAAGGAACCGAATATTTGTTGCCGGGATCGAAAGACATGTTCGTAAACTCCGGCGCGAGATTCTTCATGTTCGGAATGCTCGCGTGGTCAATCGGAGTGAGCAGACTCTCCTTGATCAACCCTTCGATCACGTACTCACTTGGCTGAATGATGTCATAGTTGCCACCTCCGGCGAATAGCTTGGCGAGCATCTCCTCGTTCGAGGAGTAAGTTTCCATGGACACCTTGATGCCGGTGTCCTGCGCTGAATGCGTCGACGATCTGCTGGGGGATGTACTCCGACCAGCAGAAAATGTGGAGAGCCTTTTCGGCGTCGCTCGTCGACTCTCCGCTCCGCGAGGGCGCAGGCGATGCGGGGCTGGCAGCTGCCGGGCTCGGTAAGCCGGCGGGGTGGCGCCAGGCGGCGCGGGCGTTTTCTCGCAGCCGAAGAACGCGAGCACCGCAAAAAATGGCAGCACCACACGACGAGCGATTTCTTTCATGAGCTTTTTCGACGAGTGAGGAGCTCACTCAACAAAACAAGCACGACTGTTGCGATGACAAAAATCGTGCTGAGAGCGTTCAGCTGCGGGTTAAGGCCGACTTTCGCCATCCCGTAGACCTTCAGCGGGAGCGTCTGGGAGTGCGCGCCGGTCGTGAACACCGAGACGATGTACTCGTCGAGGGAAAGCGTAAAGGACATGAGCGCCCCTGCGATAATCGCAGGGCGTGAGATATGGCACGATGACGAGCCAAAAGGCCTGAGCCGGCGTCGCGCCGAGATCCAGGGCAGCCTCTTCAAGGAAGGGATCTAAGCCCTGGAGCCGCGCCTGGATCCCCACCAGAACGAACGGGAAACAAAAAGTGGTGTGCGCGATAATAAGCGTCGTGTAGCCAAGCGGCAGCTGAAAAGATGCACAAATTGCGCCAGCAAGCTCGCTCCCATGAGCACGTCTGGGATCACCATTGGGATGAAAATCAATAACCCGATCGTGCGCTGGAAGGGGAAGCGATAGCGGTAGAGCATCCATGCGCCCACCGTCCCGAGCACGGTAGCAAGAATGGTGGTCACCGCTGCCACGATCAGGCTGTTCTGAAAGGCGGTCAGAAGGGTGCGGTTCTCGAGAAGAGCCGCATACCACTTCAATGAAAATCCCTCCCAGCGGATGTTCAGAGGCGCGAGCTGTTGAACGAAAAGACGATCAGAAGGGAGGATCGGGTATGTAGAGAAACGCGAAAACCAGCGCGGTCCAGAGTCCAAAGATCCAGCGCTCAACCTGCGTGGGGCCGTACTCGCCTCGGGACGCTCGGCCGCTTGGAAGAAGTCGTCGTGCCCGCCACTGCCATGCGCTCGAATGTTATCGAGTTTGCCTGGCTGCGTCTAGAGCTCCCGGTGGGCCGCGAGGAACCTGGAGCCGCATGAGGCGCGCTAGTTTCTCCTTTTGATCGGAAGCCTGAGAGCTATCCTCGCGGCATGCTGATTGTCCATGTTCACGTGAAAGTTAAGCCCGGATCAGGTGAAGGCGTTCCTGGCAGCGACGTTATCCAATGCTCAGGCGAGCCGAAACGAACCGGGAATTGCCCGATTCGACGTCCTTCAGCAATCCGACGACGCTACCTGCTTTTGTTCTCTCCGAAGCGTATCGAACGCCGGAGGCTCCGGATGCGCATAAACAAACAGCCGCAGCTACGCCGCGTGGCGAGACACAGTAGCCGACATGATGGCCGAACCGCGACGCGGCGTGAAATTCGCCAACATTGATCCTCCTGATTCCAGCTATTGACCCCTGGTTTGAGATACTGCGAGGCGGATCGGATCTGCACGATCGGCCGCGATGAAGATTGGCGGCTTCCTGTTGCTTGACGGTGGCGCTCGCTGTTAACTACGAAACAATGGCTTCTTTGCTCGACCAGATTGATTGGTGCGACGTTCCCTGCTGCCGGCAGTTCCGGATCCCGCCTGGGAAAAAGAAGTTGTGAGACGCTTCGGCTTCGCATCGAACATGGCAGCATTTCTGACCCCGGTTCGTTGGTTGATGGAGGCGGAACAACTGGTCGGAGGCTCGAGTCACCCCCAGCATCTCGGTTCCCTTGCGGGCGTTCATCAGCATGGCCGTAGCAATGGACAGCTCGTGCCGGCATTGCTACGGGGCGTTTCGTAGCATGTTGAAGATTTTGGGATATTCCGGAGAATGTTATCCGCGAATTGGAAGAGAGTCTTGCCGTCGAGGAATTGACTGCCAAGGAGCAAGCGGCTCTGGAGTTCGCACGCAAGGTCTCCCGGTCTGCACCGCGCCCGGGAGCGAGCGACCTGAGAGAATTGAAGGCCGCGGCTTTTCACAGCTCGAGATCGCCGAGATTGCCTATCTAGCTGGCTGTCAATGCCGCCGGCAACCGGCTGGCTACACTGCTGGCTGTGCCGCCCGACCCGCTCGAGGAAATCGACGCAAACTGGTTCGAAAGGTTGAAACGACCCGTTCACGCGAAAAGAATTCCGAGCGGCGCTTTCTTACGTTGTTGACGTGCCTTATCCTGCAGGATTCGTCGGTCCCGGTGCGGGCATTGTCCGGGCGCTGGCAGGCTCGCCGGCAAGTGCCGCGCTTGCGACGATTCTCGACGGCGCGTGGAATTCCACGCATCACTTCAAGGCGTGTCAAGGCGCTCATCTTTGCGGTGATCGCGCGAGGTCTGGGCTGTCCGGCATGCGAAGCGGAAGCCAGCGAGGCTCTGCGTGCCGAGGGGTGGACCGATCCCGAGGTTCAGCACGTTCTAACTCACCTGACCTCCAACAAACTTCGACGCCTTCGAGCGCGAAAGGTGTTAAGCTTCGCCAGGAGACCGTTCGCTATCAGACCCGGCGACTGCAAGAGCTCGCGCCAGGCGTTTGCGAAGGGTCTCAAGCGGGAGGTCCTGCTGGAGGTTGTCGGATGGGTCTCGTATGCCAACGGCTCTGGCCCGCATGAGCATCTTGCTCCATCGATCTTGATACGTCCAAGGGCTTTGATCGTCCTTCGCGGTGCGCTCTCATGATCGGCTGGCGTTAAGAGTGCTATCGTTGCTGGCAGGATGAATCTTGCGTGCCGAAAGGTTGACGCTGCTGTAGTTTGCCTCTCGCGTCTCGCTGTTGAAGCGACTCGACCGATGGCCTACTCGCTCGATCAGATTGATTGGTGTAACGTCCCGTTGGTGCCGGCAGTTCCTGATCCCGGATGGGAAAGAGAGTCGTCAGGCGCTTCGGCTTCACATCGAACTCTGGCGAAATATCTTACTCCAGTTCGCTGGTTGATGGAGGCGGAACAACTCGGTGGAGGCTCGCGTGACTCCCAAGTATCTCGGTGCCCTTGCGAGCTTTCATCAGGCATGGTCGTGGCCATGGACAGCTCGTGCCGGCATTGCTACGGCGCGTTCCGAAGCATGTTGAAGATTTTGGGTTATCCCGAGGCGTTGATCCGGGAATTGGAAGAGAGTCTTGCCACCAACCAACTGACGAACAAGGAGCAAGCTGCGCTGGAGTTCGCACGTAAGATCTCCCGGTCGGCACCGCGTCCTTCAGAGAGCGACCTGCGCGAGCTCACGGCCGGCGAGGCTATTCGCAACTCGAGATCGCCGAGATCGCCTATCTTGCCAGCATCAATGCCGGCGGAAACCGGTTGGCGACGCTGCTCGCCGTGCCGCCCCTCCCCGCTCGAAGAAATCGACGCAAACTGGTTCGACAAGTTGAAGCGGCCGTTCACGCGAAAGGAGTTTCGCGCGGCGCTTTCTTCCGTCTGTCAACGTGCCTTATCCTGCTGAATTCGTCGGTCCTGGTGCTGGGATTGTCGGGCCTTGGAAGGCTCGCCTGCGAGCGCGGCCCTCGCTACGGTTCTCAACGGGGCGTGGAATTCCACGATTACTTCAAGACGGGTCAAGGCGCTCATATTTGCTGTCGTTGCCCGTGGTTTGGGCTGTCAGGCGTGCGAGGCCGAGGCCGCTGAAGCTCTTCGACGATGAGGGCTGGACCGAGCCCGAGATTGAGCACGTGCTCACCTACCTGACTCTCCAGAAGCTTGATGCCTTCGAACAGAAGGTGTTGGGTTTCGCCAGAGAGACAGTTCGCTATCAAACCCGGCGCATTGCAGGAGCTTGCCCAGAGTTTTGCCGCTGGACTGAAGCGAGAGGTGCTGCTCGAAGTTATCGGGTTGGTCTGCTATGCCAACGGCCTCGCGCGCATGAGCATCCTGCTCCACCGATGCTGAAGTCGTCGAGGCTTAATCGGCACTCGCCGCCGGTTTCGGTCCTGCTCAATGCTGCCCTCGCCGGCGTCCTCCTTCGTATGAGAAAGGAGAGCTGAGCTGCTCAGAGTCGCGCCGCGAAAAGGCCACGCTTGACCTCCAGAATTTGCAGCAGGCCTTTCACCAGTTCGCGCCGCAACGCGTCGTTGAGGATGTCATCAAGCGCGGTGCGCTCCACCTCCGGCGAGACGCGCAGCGTGACGGTCCTTTTTGCCGACATCGTCGAATTTACCGCCGTTGAGCGAAAGCTTGAGTCCGGAAACCCTCGTGCGCATTCTGAATGGCTACTTCGAAGCGGCCAGCACCGCGGTTACGCGCCATGGCGGTCACGTGCGCCAAGTTTATTGGCGATGGGGTCATGGCCATCTTCGGCGCGCCGGAAAGCAATGCCTGGCACGCGATGGATGCCGTCATTGCCGCGGTCGCCTTGCGCGATAGCATCGGCTGTGTTACAACGAGGAACTGCGAAAGCCAGGGCCTGCCGTCCTTCGATGTGCGCATCGGCGTCCACAGCGGAAATGTGGTCGCGGGCGTCGGTCGGCTCGCGCGAGAATCTTGAATACACCGTCATCGGCGACGTGGTAAATACCGCCGCGCGCATCGAGAGCCTCACCCGCAAACATGGCGTCGGTATCTTTGATCAGCGCCGATGTCCGTCCTGCGCTCGACGGCCGCTTCAAATTGCGGCAATTGCCGCCCGAATATGTGAAGGGAAAAGCCGAAGCGGTCGTTAGCTTTGCAGTGGAAGCGTTTTCCGAATCCCCAGGCGACTAGCATCCCGAGCGGGAAAACTGCGCCAGCGGCGGCAGCGGTCCGCCCAATCGCCGCCATGGCGAGGATGCTGCAGCGATCGCCGAAAACGAGGCTTTACCGACAAGCTGTCACTGCTGTCCAGCGCGGAAAGCGTGTGCAGATCAACGTGCACTCCGCGGAAGTCGACCTGGTCCAGAGCGTCCGGAATAGTGTCGCCAGAATTGAACGGTTCTGGCGAAAAATCAGTAGCGCGCTCCGAAAAGGGGACATTCCGGATTAGGTCCGGCTGTCGTGGCTGCGGCTGCGCGCGAGCGGCTCTGGCGCACGATGTCGGGCTACCCTGCAGAATTGTCTGCTTCGGACTGGAGATTCAGTGCTGGAATGGGTAAGCCGCCTTTTGCGGCCGCGAAAGCAGCCGAGTGGTTAGATCCCTGAATGCAAATCCCCGCGCCTGAACGGCGAAGCTCTCGGTGGCCACGCCCGATATGGGGTTTCGAGCTGCCAACGGTTGAGTATTCGCGTGCGGGCTCAAGAAATCGCATCACCCGAACTATCATCCTCTTGACTGCTCGCGCGCTTGCTGCACGATTCTCGCGTCGTTTTACACTGAATGAAAGTATCCCGTTTGCTTTTCGCCGCCATGTCGGTCGGACTCGCGGTTGGGCTGAGTGCCTGCGCCGTCGTCTCTCCGACGACCCCGAATTCGTTCTCCTTTTGATCCGCCGGTGCAACAGCCGAAAAATCCCTCCGCCGTCAAGCTGAAGCTCAGCACCGGAGCGCAGCGGCTGTATGTGGTCGAAGGGTGATAACGTGCTTCTCGCCACGCCGGTGACCGTGGGCACAGCGTCCGCCCCGACACCGCATGGCAACTACACGATCTATCTCAAGGTGGCGAACCGTCGCCGGCAGAGCAGTCCGGGAGCAGGCTATCCGATGACCTACTGGATGGAGTTCAAGCCCGCCTACGGTCTGCATTGGGGCTTTGTGAAACCATATCCGAGCACGCACGGCTGCGTCCGCATGCCGATCGACTGCCGCCCGCAAGACTTTCCAGTTGGTCGTGTAGGCATCGCCGATCCACATCGCCTCGAAGCCAGCCATGGGACACGACCATCGGGAAAACCCTTCCGCTCCTCGACGATAGCAAGCCTACCCGATCCACCCATGTCTTACATGCTTAGCCCAGAGTTCTTCTGACGCCCAGCACGGCATTCTCTGGAAATATTAAGTTTACTTAGGAACCTTGGTCGCCGGAGCTCCCGCGGTCCGCCGGCATAGTTGCAGCGGTGGTGTCCCCATTCAGTCGTCGGCAAGCGAAGACAACACGCGCTAAACCGGCAGACTTCACAACCGAGCAAGGGTTTGACCAGGCGTGCCAGCATCCTCTCGGACAAGACCTGTGACGTCTTGATGGAGCTTGCCAGCCAAAGCGCATAGCTCGCTCACGTCGCGTCAATGCGTGCTCGGGAAGAATGGGCAGTTCCTCGGCATAAATAAGCGAGACGTTTCTCGCCGGGATGAAACCGGCCGTTGATCGCAAAGAGAATGTCGAAATAGCCTCGCCAGCCTGCACCGCGATGCGGTGATTAAGGCTTACTGGATCGTGGCGAACGATCGCGGCCGTGATTTGCTTAAGGTAGCAGGATTGCATCCCGCCACCCAGGACGGGTCGGTTCTTCCGGAGAATTGCTTGCACGAGGCCGGCTGGGATACGGCTCTCGGGCTTGCCGGCTGAAGATTGGCGAGCCAGCCATTCGGATCAGCGAGAATCTGGCTATGGCTGATACTAAAGCACCAGGCGGTAGTATATCCGAGGGAAGCCACGTGTCGTCTAAGATCGCTCTGTCGAGTTTCCTCTTCTGCTTGCCTGCGCAATGAGCGGGCATTACAAGTTGAACTCCGCGCCGTTTGGTTCGGTCCACTCATCTTCCAGCTCCCAGAATGTGTTATCGAGCTATATGGTAGCGGGAGGCGCGGTGGGAAACGATCCTTCTCACGAACTTCCAGCTGGCACGGGGGTCTGCGAATAGACATACAAATCGTAGTCCGACAAAGCATCAGCCTCTCTGCAACGCGGCTGATCCTCCCCAAGGGACAATGCTTCAAACGCCGGCAGTGTCTCAACAAAGCGCGTTCGCAATTGTAGCCAGCGAGTGCCATCCTCGATCCCATAAGACCGCGTTGGTTGGCTGGGTGGCGAGCGTCTTTCTGTCCTGCGCAAGGACCGCCGAGCAATCCAGCGCCAGTTCGCATTGCCGGTGAAGCCCACCACTTTGATGCCCCTTTAGCCGGCCTGCTGGATGTCTTGCAGGTATGGGAACTCGCGGCCATGACAGTTCGGAGCCGCGGCTACCTCACCAGAGCTGGAGGTCGGACGGGTCTATTACACGCTCCCGGCCGGGAGCCGAATTGTCGTCGCGAAGCGACGAAGTTCGAGCGAGAATCGATCTGTTAGTCACAATTTCGATCAGCGTCACTAAGCTGCTGATTAAAATGTCCTGTCCAGGCCGCTTTACACCCGGAGACTCGTTGCAAATACTTGGTCGAGAGCAGCTAGACGAGCCTGCGCTGATCGCAGCGGGCCGCCGCGTCGGACTCAGTTTACAAATTCAGAAAGCGTTTTCAATCGGAAACCCGTGGACGCAGGGTGATGCTTGTACGTCCTAGCTGGGCACGTAGTAAGGCAGAGCGCCCTACATCAATGGCTTTTGGCACGGTAGCTGCTTAAGTAGCGGCGGACGATGTTTTTCTTCTCTTGCAGCATGGATGCCGACGCGCCGTTGGGTGCTATGAAGTTCTCCAATGCGAAGGGACCGGCAGTAGACCCGAGCGCTAACCATCTTAACCGAAGGAGCGCCATGGGCTACCCCACGGAGGAGCCACGCTCGCGCCGCAACGAGCGTTACGAGCGTCTTGGCGATCCGACGCTTTTGGGCCGCTGCCCCATCTAGCTAGAGCCTCGCCAGGCTCGAGTCGTGCACGGAAGTAGGCCGTTCATCGGGATCGGCCACTTTCTTCGTTCGTTGTCACGCCGGGCGATATCACCATGTCAGTCTCTAAGGGTTAGTTTCGGCGTGTCTCTCTGCCAGCTCTCGAGGGCCAATCCTTAGTTGCCGCAGGCACAATAATGAAACTAAACCTCAGACTCTATATGGACTTCGAAGAAACTGTTCATTTTTTGGAAGGATCAGCCCTCTTTGCGGGTATCACCCCTGAACCAACACTTCGCGTCGTGGCGGCGTCCTGCCATCGAAAGCCACCTCGCCAGGGTCTCGTCATCGAGACGCCACAGTGGTGCTTTATCATCGTCGAAGGAAAGGGGACGGTGCGCGAAACTGATCTTGGAAAGTCTCTCGACGGGAGCGGTGTTTGGGCTTCTCTCGATCATTGAACTTCAACCTCGCTCGGCGACGGTTGAAACCCGCGAGCCTTCAATGCTGATCAAATTCGATCTCAACCACATCGCCGGATTCACTTCCTCGCGGAAAGGACATCTACAATACAATCGTCATCAATCACATTAACGATCTGGCGGCGATCATTCGCTCGACCAATATGCTCGCGATCCAGTCGATGAAGACCGGTATTACGAGGAATTCAAAAAGCGCATCAGCGTTGGCAACTGCTTCGTCCTCGGCGATCCTCATTGTGGCGGCGTATTCAGTTTCGCGCGGCTCGCGCAGGACTATGTCGAAACCCTGACGACCGACGACCTTTGTCACCTCAGCACTTCTCGCCAAGCGTCGACCGTGATCGTCGTTTTCGATGTGATGCACTCCGCCCGTATTCCTGGACCGACTATGGATTCACGCTCTCAAGAACTGGCGCAGCGTCGCTCGCCGACACACTACGTACTCAAGACGGGGGATCTTCATTGTCGTCCGTGACGCCCCATATGAAATGGGTTGGCTCCCTCACTGAACTGTGTGCTCAGACGCCGGTTGTTCTCCTTCCCCTTCTTTTCGTGGCTATCCGCTTCTGTTCGGCCTGGCGATCGCTGCCCTGACACTGCTCGGTCTTTTGCATCCTGCAGGAGATCATCTTACTTTAGGCAATGCCGTTCAGCATTCGCTGCGATGCAATCTTTCTGACCGGGAGGTTCGCCAAGACGAGGATCATCGCCACGACCACCTCAGATCGCCGCCGCCACTGCCACCTTCCACACATGAGGGAGTCTTGTTTTCCCTTGCTTACTATCATTCTCGAACATTTTCTCGGTGCCTGCTCTTCTATGATAAACATCGGTCGCTGCTTTGCGTAAGCGTGTCGCATATCTTGATCTGGGGTTTGGGCATTTGTTCATCCTGGGCAGCCCGTGGCACTGAACAGGAAGGCTTCGACGCGGCTAGCGACGATGCTGAAAGAAACCGCGCTTCCAGCCTTCTCCTCTCGTCCCACTCTTTACGTCTCTGATGAGAAGTCCCGAGGTGCTGCTTTCGCCGATCGAGTTTTGGGGGCCTTAGGGAGCGGGAAGATTCGAGCGCGGCTAACATCGTGCGTCGTCGTTCGACATACTGCGGGCGACGAGGCACGATGGCTGCCGCGCGCTCGACCACGGACGCCTGCGCCATCGGCGTTCCGGTCGCCAGCGATCTCCGGAGGCGCTCGCGATCCGCGCCCAACGGTCCGGACGTGCTTCTCGCGGGCGAGCGGGAGGAGGGCGAATGCGGATTCTGGCGGAGGCTCACGGGCGGAGTCGCGTTTGACCTGGGCAACTCTCCCTCCGGGAGTTCCGCCGCGGGATCGTCGCGGGCAAAACGATCGTCATGACGACAACGAATGGGACCTCGGAGCATTGCGCGCGGCGGCTCAGGCGCAGATCGGTGCTGGTCGCCTCCTTCCACTTAATCTGCGGAAGCGACTCGCCGGACCGGCTCATCGGAGCATACGCCTTCCGCAGCTCTCATCCTGATGTGCGCCGGGCACTCCAGAGGAACCAGCCTATGAGGATGTGCTCTGCGCCGGAGCGCTCTGCGACCTGCTACGGACGGAGTGGTGCGCGCACGACGCCTCCGACTCGGCGCCGCTCATCGCGCGCAAGCTCTTCCAGCTTGAACGGCACGACCTCTGCTGGCCGCGGTGTCGGAGTCAGCGCAATTTGCCGCCGCTTGCTCTCGATCCCCGCAGGCTGAAGGACGCGACGTCGCCTTACTGTCTGCAACGTGATCGTCTCAGCTTTCGGTCCTCGAGATGGACAAAGAGAGGGGAGACGTGTTCTGCATTCCGCTGGGAGTGCCTGAAAGCTCCTCGAGGTCGGCACCAGGAAGGCTGTTCGCTTGCCTCGGCTCACAAAGGTCGTTGCGTGTAGTGATAGAGGTCGTGATGGGCAGGTCGGCATGATCTTCGGACGCGCGAACGCCCGGCTGGTAGGTCCTCCCCTGGCAGCGGAGGGTCGCCATACCCGTGATCTTGGCGCTCAAGCTCGCCACCTTTCTCGCTCTGTATCGCTGTCATCTTCGGCGTGCGGTGGGCCTCGAAAGCGGAGGCGGCGCGGCTCTTCGTCGTCGGGCTTTCTTTTCAGCGGGACTTTCCATCGTTCCGCGCTTTTCTCATCCAAGTGCGACCTCCGATCGGCGGGAGCGCGAGTCGCCCTGGCTTTGCCATCGCCATCAGCGCGTGGGGGAGCGGTCATCGCGGACCGAATCGCCCCGCTCGATCAACACTGGAGTACTCCTCGGGGTCGGAGCGGTGGCTGGCGCAATACCACACAATTGGCGAGTATCTTGGTCCGCAGGGTCCGCTTCTCCTGGGCGCCCGTCCACGTGCGCCTCCGATCGAGGAACTTACGTGAAAAGCGCTCGGGCGTGCTAAGCTGGTCTTTGGTACTTCCTTCGCGCCGAACTCGATAACATGCGCGATGGGTTTGCCTCACGGTGCGCTCGTCGGCGTGGGCTTCAACCTCGTTGAGGCGCCTCTTTACGTAGCGCAAGCTTTTACGCCCATCACTTCTCAGGTCGCTCCTGGGGGCCTCACTACGGAGTTCGCTTCGCGCCAGCCATATTTGGGTGGCACGCAACGTTTACGGGAATCTTGGCGCCTTCCTCGGCATTGCTCGACAAACGACCCGGTATTGGCTTGCGCTTGGTTGCACCTTTTGATTGGTCTGGCGCTGGCCATCTCTCGCCCACACCTTCAATAACGGTCTTGGGCCGATCATCACCATCCTGGTTGCGTGAGTCCGGGGGAAGAACTCTCCTCGAGCTTGGACCGCCTCCACACACGCCCTTTGCGTGAGGGGCTTCTTGGGTCGTCGCAAGTCTTCAGAATCTGCTCTTGTTTCTTCCATTCGCTCTTCATTGTTCTCGTGGCGTTGCGGGCGAGCGGCAAGCGGGCGCGCCGAGTCATCGAGGAACAGCTGGCAAGTGAAGCTGGCGGAGCCGTCACCCCCGAGGAATTCGCCGCGATTCGCCGCGGTGATGGCATCTTCCTCGCAGGCGCCGGCCTCCGGGGAAGGGGGTCGACCTGGCCGCCGGTCGGCCGCACCTTCGTTAACGCGCAAGCAGCACGAACTCGCTTTCCGTAAGCAGGCTATCGTCGCTGGAAGGCGGGAAAATCCAGAGAGCGATGAGCCGGTCGCCAGCTGGCGTCGGCGAGATCGCCGATTTGCGCATAATCGCCGGCTCGAAGGAACGCTCGGCCGCAAGCGCAAACCTCATGATGAACACGGACCGCGTCGCCAGGTAGTAACGCCAGGCGAGCAATACGCAACCATTCCAGCGCTAC
>ERZ1370068.6686-contig-5655_pt1 | contig 71044 bp, 90 predicted proteins | sample MGYA00561227_ERZ1370068 | MGnify/ENA primary metagenome ERZ1370068 (study PRJEB38410, sample SAMEA6850437) | metagenome | study: Metagenomic assessment of the ecological functions of the soil: analysis of the soil microbiota associated with the...
TATACTTCGTTCAGTTACCGTATTGCTCGCGCGCTCGAGAGGCTCGCTGCGCTGGAGAGGACACTGGCCGCGCAGAGTATCTTCGTGCTCGCAGAAGGTCTGCGGTTCGATCGTCGCGGCGCTGCCGCTGACTGACGGCGAGCCGCTCCGCGACCCAGTTCAGAAGCCGACCGCCCACCTCTGCAGCTCCTCGACTGCGTGCCGCGCAACCCAGCCGGGGAATCTCGCTGCGTGCCAACTTCCAGCTTCCGCAGCTGCGCAGGGTGCCTGCCACCTACCGGTAACAGCTTACCTGTCGAAATAGACCGCTAAGGTCGTCACGCGTTAGTTTCACCACCGCCAGAAGGCGCAGAGGGGAGTGAGAAGCGTGCGTACGAGACGGAGCGCCATCGAACTGTTCGCCGCGACAACGGCCGTCGCCTGGGGCGGCCAATTCGTGGTCGGCAAAGTCCGCGCTGGGAGCGTCAACGTTCCCGCTTTCAACCGTTCGCTACGCCGTCGCGGTGCTATCTGGCTCGTGGTGCTCGTCGTCGTCGAGGGTTGGGGCTCGCTGCGACTCGCCATACGGTTGGCACCTCTTCTGGCTCGGCACGCTCGGGTTCGCGCCGGGTTCAACTGCTCGCCACCGGCTCGCCCCACGCGCGTCCGCAGGCACTCTGGCGATCGTCGCGCTCAGCCCGCTACCACTTGACAGCCCTGGTGCTCTGGCGGCCAGGCGGTGGCACCCGTCGCGCACCACGTTCGGGCTGCTCGCCCTAGCCCTGGCCGAGTCATGCTCGTGATCAGCGGCGGCCATCCAGCGTCGATGTGAACGGCTCGATCGGCTGGGGCGATGGGCTCGTCCTCGCGCCGGCGTGTTCAGCTTCGTCCTCTACGGGCTTGGGCGGCGCAGTTCGAGGTTACTGCTGGCGCTTCGCTACGGCTGACGGCCGCACTCGGCTGGATCAGCCCTGGCGATCGCGATGCGATGCGGGCGGCGCCGAGCTCGTCGCTATCCCAATCGCGCCAGCTCTGGTCGGTGAGCCCACAGATCTACCTGGCTCCCAGGCAGTCATCACCTGATACTCACTGGAACGCGGCGATCGGCTTGATTGGCCGCGAAAGAACGCCGTGCTCTTCGGGAACCTGATCTGATCGCGACGTTCGTGGTCGGAGATAAATCCGCGGCTACCGACCAGGCACGTCCTCGAGATCGTCGGCGCGAAAGCTCGCGGCGATCAGCGTCGCGAACAACCTCCTCGCCCGCCGTGCGACTTCCGCGAGGAACGAGCGCGCAGTGGCGAGCCAGACCTGGCGCGCCAGGCCGCCTAGCTCTGGCAGACGCCGAGCGTGCGGGCCGCCTCGACGAAGCGCTGCCCTCGGCCGAAGCGTCGCGCCTTGCTCCCACACTGCGCACCGATGCTGCGCGGCGGATCCGGGCCAGGCGCAAGCGGGACGATGACGTCTCGGCCCGGCGGTCGTCGACCGCGAGACAGGCAGGATCGCGGCGCCGGACCGGATACGACGAGCCGTTGCGCGGCGGCTCCCGTCTCGACCTCGAGCTTTGAAGCGGGGCTCGATGCCTGGGCGTGGAGCTGCTCGCCGACCTGCTCACGGGTCGGGGCATGGGCGATGAGCGGCAGCCGATCGAGGTCACCTGGGCGCGAGCGCGGGCCCGGATCGCAGAGCCGCGCTGCACGAGGGCGACCAAAGCTCGTCCGCGAGCGGCGCGAGTCGAGCGTCCACCGGCGGCGGGCACCTCGGCGAGGAGCCAGGTCGAACTCCGGAGCGGACGAGGAGCGCGGTCAGCGCGCGCGGACGGAACCTCGTGCAGCGCGACGCGGGCACACCACTGAGCGCGGACGAGCGCCGGGATGATCTGCGAGGAGATCCAGAAATCGCATAACCCGGGCGCCAGCTCACGCAGGCCGCCGTGAAGTGCCAGCGGAATCGGCCTGGGCCGCCATGCGCGTCATCCGCGGCGTCGGCGTGTAGCGGTGGCAGCAGGGCTCCGCCGGCCGGGTAAAAACTTGCAGTGGGCGCATCGCCCGCGAGCAGTCGATCAGGCGTTTGCCGGCAAGGGCTCTCGGCGAAGCGCTGTCCCTGGGTGGCTGATCGCCGACTGGACATAACCGAGACGCTCGGCCGCGCGCCAGGAACGACCCCTCGCGCAATCGCGTCGAGGGCGACCAGGTCTGCAGCTCGATTCCCGCCCACAGTCCCCGCCGCCACGTCCTGTGACGAAGAGCACGTAGGTTAGATGGTTCGACGACAAGAGAACACCGCCTTAACTGCTCGCGACGATCTCCGCGGCGACGAACGCCACGCACGGCAATGCCGGCCCGGTCAACCGCCCCGCAGCGACCGAGCCCGCGCCGCCGGCAGCGAAGCCAGGCGTGACGACCGTCATCAACGGCAAAGAAATGCGAGGTCGAGCTTCGAGCCGGTGCTTGGATGCGCGAAGCTGACGAAGGATGCCAGCAGGACGATCCCGGCGAAGATGTTTGAGAGTGTTGCTGTTGAGCGTCTCTCGCTCTGGCGCCTCACCGCACGCCGAGCGAGGCCGAAGGCCGCACGGCAGTGTAGGCGTTCAGGGCTCGTCAGTGGGGCGAGAACCAGAACAACGACGAGCGCGCCACTTCGGCGCATGCACCAGGTCGGCAGCGCGAGGGCGGCGATATGCCAGCGCGGCGACGATCGCCGCAACATCGACCGGACCGACGCCGCAGGCCTGCATGTGCTGATCTGCCAGGCTCGGGCCGGGTCGGGCGCGTGAACGCCGGCATGGAGCGCCTGCTCGAGACCGACGACGGCCCGCCGCGGCAGCCGCAAGCCCGCGGGACTCTACCGCGCCAGGCGCCACATGCGGCCCCGAACATGCAGAGCAACAGCGTCGCGCCGGCGGCGGGATGAGGCCCGAACACGAGCGCCGCGGCCAGCAGCAGCGAACAGCAGCCCCACCGCGCGCCTTCCGGCGGCAGCTCCATCCGCCTCAGGCTGACACTTGCCTGCCGACGGACGCACAGGCCCGATCATCGCGGCGGGGGTTGAAGACGTTCGAGCCGACCAGCACGCCGGGCTCACCGCTCCCGCGCTCTTCCCAGGGCGAACAGGGCGGAGACGATTTCCGGCCCGTCTGCGGCGAGAGCCGTGAGCAGCCCGACGACCACCTCGGCAAACAGCCCCAGCCGGCGGCGATCCCCAGTTCTCCAGCTTTCCCGGCGCGCAAACGTAGCCACGCGTAGAAGCATGTGACGCAAGCAAGGGCAGCGAAAACCGGGATGGCAGGAAGCGGGCATGGTCGGGGATGGCGCCGACCCGGGCAACTCCCATCACGCGGTTGAGTCTACGCGAAACGGTCGAGCAGTGACCAGTAAGCTCGGGGCATGCACGAGCATCCGCGTCGATCTACTGGCGTTGACCCGGCCGCAGCCAACGGGCCGGCGCGACGATACTGATCCAGTACTCAGCGCATCCAGCACCAGGCCGCATGGATCGGCTGGCCCGTCTCGACGCGCGTCGACCGGCACGCCAGCTCGGAGGCGGCGATAACGCAGAGCGGCTCGAGCAGGGCATCGCGACGCGGACCTGTGCATGGACGGGCGCGTCGGCCGGCGGCTCAGAACCGGAATCTACGAGCAGGTAAGCCAGGATGACGTGGCGTAACTTCACGGCGGCTGGCACGACGCCCGGATCGCGCGGCGGCCTTCCTGTCAGGATCGAGGGCGCCGCCACGGTAGGGGACAAGCACGCTGGCGCGTGCGCGCGCGAAGCCGCCGTGCGCGACGGTCGCAACCGGTACGCCACCGCCGCGACGGCGATGGCACCAAAGGGCGCCGGAAGCCCAGATCGCGGGCCGCTCTCACGCGGGCGCGCGGTCTGCCGACGACGGACATCGATCCGAGCCGTTGCGGACAAGCGCCGGGCGAGGCGAGCCGCAGGATCTCGCTTGCCGGCGCGACTCGTCGGGCGTGCCATTGGCGACGACGTAGGTCGAGCCGCGCTCGCTTGACGAACCGCTTCGACCGACCGCGACGAGCTCGTCGCCCTCGCCCTTCTGATAGAAGTGCGACGCCGAGGCGCTCGCGAGCCGCGGCAGGGCGGCGAGCGAGACGGCCTCCTCCTGCGCGCGAGGGTCCCTCCGGGCCGGCTGGCACCCAGAGCGCGTCGAGCTCGGAGCCGAGCCGCTCGCGCCGACGCGCCAGGCGCGCGCGGAGGATGCCGCTGCGAGCGAGGCTCGCGGCGTGACGAGCGCGCAGAACGCCGCTCGGCGACCGCCTGCTGCGCTCAGCGGGGTCGAGGACCCGGAAGTCTGGCGCTGCGCCTCGACGTCCTCGGCGACCTCGCGCGAGGCGCGAGCTCGCGCAGCGCCGCGGCAGGTTGTCGACTGCGGAAGAAGTTCTGCAGCGCGACGCCTCGGCGCGCTCCGGCGCAGTAGACCTTCCCGGCGCCGCAGCCGTTCCTGCAGCGCCTCCGGGGTCAGGTCGACGAGCACGACCTCGTCCGCCTCGTCGAGGATCCGGTCGGGGAACGTCTCGCGGACGCGTACTTCCGGTCAGCTCGAAGATCGCGTCGTTCAGGCTCTCGAGGTGCTGGACGTTGACCGTCGAGATCACGTCGATCCCGGCGTCGAGGATCTCGTCGATGTCCTGGTAGCGCTTCTGGTTCCGCATCCCGGATGCGTTCGTGTGCGCGAGCTCGTCGACGAGCGCTAGCTCGGGCGCGCGGCGGATGACGGCGTCGACGTCCATCTCCTGCGAGCTCGAGGCCGCCGTGGGCGGCGCGAAGGCGGGGCACGACCTCGAGCCCTTCGGCGAGCGCGGTCGTCTTCGGGTCGGTCGTGCGGCTCGAGGTAGCCGATCACGACGTCACGCCCTTCTGCCCGGGCCTCGGCGCCCCTCCTGGAGCATGCGGTAGGTCTTGCCGACACCAGCGGCCATTCCGAGCGAGGATCCGGTAGCTGGCCCCGCACGCCATCCTAGGCGCCGAAGACGTTGTGCACGACGCAGGTCGATCAGCTTGATCCCGATGAACGGGCAGGATCACTCCGCCCAGCCCGTAGATCAGCAGGTTGCGTCGCAGCAGCGCTGTCGCGCCGATCGCGCGGTACTTGACGCCCTTGCAGCGCGAGGGGTACCAGCGCCGGAATGATCAGGGCGTTGAAGATGATGGCGGAGACGATCGCGCTCTTCGGCGTCGCCGAGGTGCATGATGTTCAGCGAGTTCAGCGGCCCGCGCTCGCCGGGCTCGGTCGCGTAGGTGAACGCGAACATCGCCGGGCAGGATCGCGAAGTACTTCGCGACGTCGTTCGCGATCGAGAACGTCGTCAGCGCGCCGCGGGTGATCAGCAGCTGCTTGCCGACCTCGACGATCTCGATCAGCTTCGTCGGGTTCGAGTCGAGGTCGACCATGTTGCCGGCCTCCTTCGCGGCCGACGTGCCGGTGTTCATCGCGACGCCGACGTCCGCCTGCGCGAGCGCGGGCGCGTCGTTCGTGCCGTCGCCGGTCATCGCGACCATCCGGCCCTTCGCCTGCTCCTCCTTGATCAGCGCCATCTTCGCCTCGGGCGTCGCCTCGGCGAGGAAGTCGTCGACGCCTGCCTCGCTGGCGATCACGGCGGCGGTGACGCGGTTGTCGCCGGTGATCATCACGGTGCGGATGCCCATCTTGCGGCAGCTCGTCGAAGCGCTCGCGCATGCCGCCCTTGACGACGTCCTTGAGATGGATGACGCCGAGCACGAAGTTGTCCTGGGCGACGACGAGCGGCGTGCCGCCGGCCCGCGCGATCTTGTCGACCTCCGCGTCGAGCTGCGGTCGGCGCGCGGCCGCCCTGCTCGTCGACGAAGCTCTTGACCGCGTCGGCTGCGCCCTTGCGGAGCTTGCTGCCGTTCATGTCGACGCCGCTCATCCGCGTCGTCGCCGAGAACGGAATGAACGTAGCCTCGTGCGGTCGCCGAGCTCGCGTTGCGCGCAGACCGTACTGCTCCTTCGCGAGCACGACGATCGAGCGGCCTTCCGGGCGTCTCGTCGGCGAGCGAGGCGAGCTGGGCGACCTCGGCGAGCTCCGCTGCGTCGACGCCGTCGACGGTGATGAACTCGGAAGCCTGACGGTTGCCGAGCGTGATCGTGCCGGTCTTGTCGAGCAGCAGCACGTCGACGTCGCCGGCTGCCTCGACCGCCCGACCGGACATCGCGAGCACGTTGCGCTGCACGATCCGGTCCATTCCGGCGATGCCGATCGCCGAGAGCAAGCGCGCCGATGGTCGTCGGGATGAGCGCGACGAGCAGCGCGATCAGCACGGTCTGCGAGATGGGCGTGCCTGCGTAGATCGCGATACGGCCGCAGCGTCACGACCGCGGCGAGGAAGGTGATCGTCAGTCCGGCGAGGAGGATGTTGAGCGCGATCTCGTTCGGCGTCTTGCGTCGCTCGGCGCCCTCGACGAGCGCGATCATCCGGTCGAGGAACGATTTGCCAGGCTCCTGCGTGACCTCGATCACGAGCTGGTCGGAGAGGAGCTTGGTGCCGCCGGTGACGGCCGAGCGGTCGCCGCCGGACTCGCGGATCACCGGCGCCGACTCGCCTGTGATCGCCGACTCGTCGACCGAGCCGACGCCTTCGATGGATCTCGCCGTCGGCGGGGATGATCTCGCCCGCGCTCGACGATCGACGACGTCGCCGCGCTGCAGCTCGGGCGCCGGCACGTCCTCGACGGCCGCCCGTGTGCGCTGCGCCGGTGTGCGATCGTCGTCGTCCGTGTCGCCCGCAGCGCGTTCGCCTGCGCCTTGCCGCGTCCCTCGGCGATCGCCTCCGCGAAGTTCGCAAAGAGCACGGTCAGCCAAAGCCAGAACGCGATCGTTCGCCGACGAACCAGAGCTGACTCGGTGCTGCCGCGGGCGAGCTCGAGGATGAAGATCGCCGGTCGTGATCACGCTGCCGAGCTCGACGATGAACATCACCGGGTTGCGCACCTGCTGGCGCGGGTCGAGCTTCGGGAACGAGTCGCGAATCGCTGCGACGACCAGATCGCGCGAGAAGACGCTTGCAGACGCTGCGTGCCATTACTTCCCCTGCTGCCTTGTCGAGGGCGATGTTGAGCTTCGAGGACGTTCACGGCGGGCTCGCCGAGGAATCCGAGGCGAACGGCCGTCGGTGTTGTCGTCGATCAGCTGCCGAACGGTCGACGAGCGGCAGATGGCGCACGGCTGCGACGCGGCGCGCCTGCAGCTGCGCGTAGGCGGGCGAGATGTCCGGGTCGATGCCCGAGCCAGAGGTCGTGACCGCGTCGACCGGAATCGCCGTGGATCGTCAAGCCGGGGTTGTACGGGCGCTCGAGCTTCAGGATCGCGGCCGCCTGCGGTCTTCACGGCCTTGGCGAGATCGGGATTCGTCGGGCCGAGGTTCGCGAAGGTCGTGGCGCCTGCGTTGTAGGGCGGGGCCGTCGCGGACGGGCGCTCGTGGAAGTACTGCGGCTTCGTGAATGCCTGCGCGGCGAGCCGCGAGCCGACGACCTTGCCGTTCACCTTGATCAGGCTGCCGTCGGCCTGGCTCGAGAAGGCGAGCTGCGCGAAGCCGGTGAACGAGCGCCGGAATCGCGAGGCCGAAAACGAGCGTCAGCACGACGACGGCGATCGACCGAGCGATCTGAGGTCGCGCAGCATCAGTGGCTCAGCCCCTCGACGATCGGGCCGAGCGTCAGCGCCGGGAAGATCATCAGGCCGGCGCGTGAGAATGATCACGCCGACGAGCAGGACGACGAACGTCGGCCCGTCGGTGCGGAAGCGTTCCGGCGGAGACCGGCGCGGTCTTCTTGCCGGCGAGCGAGCCACCGAGCGCGAGTGCGGCGATCAGCGGCGCGAAGCGCCCGAACATCAGCGCGACCGTGCCGAACGAGGCCGAGAAGCTCGTCGCGCCGTAGCCGGCGAAGGCGCTGCCGTTGTTGTTCGACTGCGACGTGTAGGCGTACAGCGCCTCCGTGAACCCGTGCGCGCCCGGGATTGTAGATCGACGCGAGCCCGGATTTCGTCACCACCGCGACGGCCGTCATCGTCAAGCACCATCGTCGGCACGAACAGCGCCCCGACTGCCGCGTACTTGATCTGGCGCGCCTCGATCTTCTTGCCGAGGTACTCCGGGCGTACGGCCGACCATCAGACCCGCGATGAACGACCGCGATCACGATGTAGAAGAACATCCCGTAGAGGCCGGAGCCGACCCCGCCGAAGATCACCTCGCCGAAAAACATGTTCACGAGCGGCACCGCGCCGCCGTACGGCGGTCAGCGCGTCGTGACCGCCGTTGACCGAGCCGTTCGAGGCGTCGGTCGTGGCCGTCGCCCATAGCGCGTGTTGGCGATACCGAAACGGACCTCCTTGTCGGCCATGTTGCCGCCGCTCTGGCCGTGTCCCTGCGTGATGTTCACGCCGGAGGCTGCGTAGCACCTGCGAGCCGTGCTGCTCGGCCGGCAGCGCGATCGCGACTCCGAGCACGAAGACCGCGAACATCGCCGCGAAGACCATCCAGGCATGGCGCCGGGCCAGCACCATCTTCCCGAACATGAACACCTGGGCCGCCGGGATCAGCAGGATCGAGATCACCTCGAGGAAGTTCGTCAGCCCGTTCGGGTTCTCGAACGGCACGGCTGAGTTCGAGTTGTAGAAGCCGCCGCCGTTCGTGCCGAGCTGCTTGATCGCGATCATCAGCGCGACGGGGCCGCGGGCGATCGTCTGGGCGGCGCCCTCGAGCGTGTGCGCGGTCGCGTGCCCTGCGAAGGTCTGCGGCACGCCCTGCGAGAGCAGGATCAGCCCGAGGATCAGCGAGAGCGGGAGCAGGATGTATGTCGAGCGAGCGGTAGAGGTCGACCCAGAAGTTGCCGAGCTCGGTGCGAGCTCCGACGGCTGAGCCCGCGGATCACGGCGGCCGAGCACCGCCATCCCGACCGCGGCCGAGACGAACTGCTGCACCGCCAGACCGGCCATCTGGGTCAGGTAGGACATCGTGTACTCGCCGCCGTAGTACTGCCAGTTGGTGTTGGTGACGAAGCTCGCCGTGGTGTTCAGCGCGATGTGCGACGGCACTGCAGGGCAGGTTGTCGGGATTGAGGAACAGGTGCGCCTGCAGGCGCTGCAGGGCGTAGAGCACGCCGAAGAAGAGGATCGAGAAGACGAGCACGCTCTTCGAGTAGCTCTTCCAGTCCTGCTCGCGCTCCCGATCGGTGCGCACGAGGCGGTAGAAGCCGCGCTCGAGGCGCGGAAACCCAGCGCAACGCGGAAGCCGGGCGCGTAGACCCGCGCCATGTACAGGCCGAGCGGGTACGAGAGCGCGATCAGGACGATCGCGTACACGATGATCTGAGCAGATGCCCTGGCCGCTCAGCTAGAGCCGCTCTCCGCGGAAGAGCGCGTAGACGAGGTACACGAGAACGGCTATCGCGACCGCTAACCCGAAAGCGTCGCCCGCCGACATCAGACCTGCTCCAGGACGTAGAGCAGGATGAAGATGAAGGCGAAGCAGGCGATGGCGATCGCGATCGCGGCGAGGTCGAACATCAGCGATCGCCCCGGCGATCCGACACCGCGAATCCGTCGTTCCGCAGTTCGATCACGGTTGATCCTCCAACGCTGCAGCGATCGTCGCGAGGGCTGGTCCAAGTGGGCTGATATTGAGGTATAGAGGGCCGTCCGCGTCGACCAGGAGATCCTTGAGCAACAGGATTCCCGGGGTGCGACCGGCCGGCCGATAGTCCGATAGCCGGTCCGCGAGCTCCAGCAGTGAATGCGCCTCGACGCGAACCGCACCCCCGGTCTAGAGGCGCTGCACCAGGTAGGTATCGCGGCGAAGCCGCACGGACCAGGGCACGTATCTGGTGCGCCAGCTCGAGACGCTCCCCGCCGGCAGTCAGCTCGGCGCTCCTCCAGGCGAGGCGCACGGGTACGGAGTCCGCGTTGCGCAGCTCGGCGTCAGCCGTGCGCCGGCCGCGGTTGAGCTCGCGGCGGCTCGTGACCGAACGAAGCAATCCAATCCTTCAGTCTGCTTCCGAGGCCGATCGACTCTCTCCCATGAAAGACGCCTTCCACGACTTCGAGCCTAGGTTGGACGACCTAAGCGCCTCCTGAAGATCGTCGGGTTGACGCTAAGGCTTCTCTAAAGAGGCCGACCGGACCGCTCGGTGTCCGGGTCAACCAGGCGGTAACCCGCACGCGGCTCAGTGAGGATCGTAGCGCGGGTTCTCCGGGTCTTGTTCGAGCTTGCGACGCAACTGCGAGACAAAAACGTGCAGGTAGCTCGACTCGGTCTGGTAGGCGAGACCCCAGACCTCTCGCAGAATCGTCTTGTGGGTCAGGAGCTTGCCCTCGTTCTGCGCAAGCAGACGAAGGATGTCGAACTCGTGCGGGTGAGTGGACACGCTGGCCACGGACCGACACGTCACGCTTCTCTAGCTCGATGCGGAGGTCGCCGATCTCGATCACCGGTTCCGCACTCTGTGGCCCGACGCGTCGCATGACTGCGCGCAAGCGCGCGAGCAGCTCTCCGACGGCGAAGGGCTTGGTCACATAGTCATCGGCTCCGGCGTCGAGGGCCTCGATCTTCTCAGTTCTCTTCGCCAACCGCCGAGACGATCACGATCGGCACGTCCGTCCATTTGCGAAGCTCACGGGTGACGTCGATGCCCGAGCGGTCGGGAAGGACGAGATCGAGGATCACCGCTTCGGGCGTCCTCAATCCAGCTTTCGTCAAAGCCTCTTCGGCCGTGGCGGCGGTGTCCGCTTCGTAGCCGGCACCGCGGACATTGGTGGCGAGGGCACGGAGGAACTGGGGCTCGTCGTCGACGATCAGGACATACGGACGCGCACTCATCCCGTCACTTCCACCGGCGCCTCGACTGCCGGGAGGGCGAGAGCAAACGACGCGCCTTGACCGGAACGCGACTCGACCCACAATCGCCCGCCGTTGGCTTCCGCGAAGCCGCGCGCGATCGCCAGCCCCAGGCCTGCACCGCCGGACGAGTCGAGCCGATGGAACGGATCGAAGATCCGCTCTCGCTGACCTTCGGAACGCCCTGGCCGCGATCGACGACCCGGATCAGCACTTCCTTGCGCGTGGCGTTGACCCGAACCGTCACCGGTTCGCCCGGCTGCGACCATCGGAGCGCGTTCTCGAGCAGATTGACGAGTGCCCGCTGCAGCTGCACGGCGTCGACGCGAACGACAGGTATCTCGTCGGGAAGCACGACCTCGATCAGGCACGGGCACGGGCCGGGAGCGCCTCGAGCGCCTGCTCGATCAACTCGTCCGCAGGCCACAACTCGAGAGCCGGTGCCGCGGCGCCCGCTTGTAGCCGCGACAAGTCGAGAGCAGATCCTCGACGAGCCGCTTGAGCCTCAAGTGCTCGAGCCGAATCGAGTCCAGGCAGCTCGGCTCGGTCTTCGGGGTCAGAACGAGCTCGCCACTTTGGAGCCCGTCGAGGGCGGCCTCGATCGTGGCCAGCGGCGTGCGCAAATCGTGCGAGACGGCTCCGGAGAACAGCTGTCTTCGCCGCATCTGAGCGACGCAGAGTCTCGGCTTCCAAGGCTTCACCTCGCCAACTCCTCGCGCTCCTCAGCGACGGCGAGCAGGGCGCCGAGCCGGCGGCAGCCGGCGTCGGCCCTCAATCGACGGCTCCTCGTCGGCCGGCGCGTAGAGCGTCCCCACCGTCTGCCCACCCGCCTCGAGCGGGTAGGGCGACTCAGCCCGGAGGCGAGTGAGTCGCCGCCGAGGTCGAGGCGAGCCGAAGACAGGCCTAGCGTTTCCGCGGCGCGACCCGCTACACGATCAAGCTCCTGCGCGAGCTCGGTCCCGCGCAGGAGCTCGCTTTCGCGACGTCGGCGATCAGGCTGCCTCCCGCTCTCGTTGCTCGGCCTCTGCAGCCCGGCGCTTCGATCGCCCAGCGAAGTGCCGACCACGACCGCGGTCACGACGAAGACGCCCAGCGCGATCCATTGGCTGCGGTCGGCCAGTCTCAGCGTATGCACCGGCGGCAGAAAGAAATAGTTGAAGGCCAGCATGCTGGCCAACGCGGTCAACGAGGCCCAGATGGTGCCGTAGAAGAGCGCGACGGCAAGCACGGCGAGGATGTAGAGGACGATCAGCGAGAAGACCGGCAACCAGTCATCGACCACAGCGATACCTGCAGTGACGGTTGCGACGGCCAGAGCGCTCGCCGCCAAGGCCTTGGCCTGTGACCGAAGAGGGCCGATGCGACTCATCCAGCGATGGACGCTACAGCGCTCTGCACTGCCTATTCCAACGCTTCCTCCAGCACGTTCGGCCCGTCCTTGTCCGCAAAGCGGTCGAGCACGCCCGATTCCTCGAGCCGGCCGCGCGCCTCCTCCGCGTCGGCGACGGAATCGAACTCGAGGAAGATGAAGACGTGATTCGGATCGTCGACCTTGCGGAAGACCCGCTGGCGCGTTGCCTTCGCACGCGCCAGCGGGCGATCCTGGTCGAACATCGGCCTCCACGTGTCGTAGTCGCCCGTCTGGATCCGGGTGATGATGAAGGCCGCCATCGATTACGAGGGTGAGGTCGTGGCGCGTTCGGTGCCTCGGCAGGCTCCGGCAGCGCCGCCTGCGTGCGTGCTCGGTCGCCCAGTTGAGCGCGTAGTCCGCGACTTCCTCCCAACCGTCCTGGCCCGGCCAGTGACAGCGGCCCGGGTACTCGTTGTGGTCGGTGGCAGAGGGCGCCTTTCGCTGTTGCTTGAAGTTCGACAGCGTTCACCGACGACGGACAGATCCGATCGAGGGCGCCCGTGATGAGCAGAAGCGGCGCTCGTGCGGGGTTCTTGTAATTGACCTTCGACTTGCCGTTCGGGTTGAAGTTGGCGAGGCCCGCCTGGAAGAACGGCCGCCCGCTCCCGGAATGTAGTAGCGGTCGTAGACCTTGTCGGACTCGTCCCTGCTGACCGCGTTCGTGAAGCACCAATGGAACTGCTCTCGTGCTCAGCGGCGTTTCCTTTCCGACATTCGCAGGATTCCCGAGCGCCGGCCAGGCGGACCTGAGCGTCGAGAACGGCAGCCTGAGCACACCCTTGGGTGCGGCGGTGCCGAGCGTCACACCTGCGACGCCCAGCCCGCGGTCGAGCAGGAGCTGCGTGAAGAGGCCGCCGAACGAATGGCCGATGATGATCGGCGCCTGGTCGAGGCCGCGAATGATCTTGTCGTAGTGATCGACCACCTCGGTGATGTCGATCCCTCGAAGCGGCGCCGGGTTGCGGCGCAGCTCCTCCGGCTCGGAGTCGAGCCCCGGCCACGCAGGCGCAAGCACGCGATGACCACGGTCGGTGTAGTGGCTCGCCCAGTGTTCCCAGCTGAGCGGCGTCATCCACATTCCGTGGATGAGGACGATCGGTGGCTTTGAAGCCGTCGAGCTCATTTGAGCCCTCCCCGGTTTGGCACTCGACCCCGCGCTGTCCTGCCCTCAGTCGAGTTATTGCACAGCCGACCGACTCTAGGCCACCCGAAGGCTCGGGTAGGCTCGTACGCGTGAAGGTCGAGATCTTCTACTGCCCCGTCTGAAACGGCTATGACCGCCGGGCTGCGAGTCTCGCGGCCGAGTTGAACGAGAGCACTCCACACGAAGCGGAGGCCCTTTCCGGGAGAAGAGTCAGTACGACGTCGTCGCGGACGGGAAGCTGATCTTCTCGAAGCAGCGCGAGGGCCGATTCCCCGAGCACGACGAGATCATCCGGGCTCTGTCGTCGTGACCTCGGGCGGCGCAAGTCGCGGGTAGGCCGGAGTCACGAGCATGACGTACGCCTGCACCTCGAGCTGGTAGCGCAGACAGAAGGTTCCGAGCTCCTGCAGGCCCGCAGTGTTGCGGCCGAAGATCACGCCGGCGAACCAGGCGGGGATCGCCACGGTCGACAGGACGACGCTCAGCACGCTCCCGAGCACGATCACCGGCACCGCGAGCGGCAGGCGAAACAAGGTGACGAGCCGCTTCTGCCGCGGCCGGTCGGGGAGCTCGATCCGGAACGGATGGTCGGCCGTGTGCAGCGGGTCCGGGTAGCGCGCCGAGAGCAGATCGAACCAGGCTGTGACCTGCCCCTGGTAGCGCACGAACGCTGCGAGGAACCTGTGCAGCCAGGTCGGCAACCGTCCCTCGATCAGCAACGCGAGCCAGGCGACCGCAACCGCTGGTGCCGCGAGGAAAGACCAGACACTGAGCACGATGTAGCTGCGGCACGACGAGCGGCAGGCGCAGAATGACCGCGAGCCTGCGCCGGCGCAGCGACTCGTGAGCGTGAACGCGGAGCCGGGCGTCGGCCACGCTCGGTACCGTAGTGCCTGTGAGGCGGGCATCCTTCGTTGCGCTGTTGGCGCTCAGTAGTGTTGCCCGGCTGCGGCGGCGGTGGTGGCACGCCTCTGACGAAGGAGGAGTACGCCGCGAAGGCGGACGCGATCTGCGGCAAGTACAACCAGCAGACCGAGGCGTTCGGGAATCCCACGAACCTCTCGGGCCTTGCAGCGGTGGCCGACCAGACGCTTTCCGTCCTCGACAAGGCGATCGGAGAGCTGAAGACGTTGAAGCCGCCGGCGAGCGAGAAGGCGATCGCGGACCAGTGGCTGACTCAGGTCGACAACCTGAAGAAGGACCTGACGGAGATCAGGGACAAGGCGAAGGCGAACGACACGCCCGGCGTCTCGGCCGTTCTCCCGAAGGCGCAAGGACCACAACTCGAAGAGCAACGAGCTGGCGGCTCAGCTCGGCATGTCCGTCTGCAATCAGGACTAGTGCTGCTTACGCACCCCTGAAGTCGGGCGGGCGCTTCTCGAGGAACGCGGCAACGCCTTCTGCGAAGTCCTGCGTCTGCGTCGCCGCCGTCTGGAGCTGAGCCTCCCGTTCGAGCTGCTGCTCGAGGGTCGCGTTCACCGCATGGTCGATCAGTCGCTTCGTCATCCCGATGCCACGCGTCGGCAGCGCGGCGAACTGCGCCGCGAGCTCGGCGGCTCGGCCCGCAAGCGCCGCTGCGTCGACGACTTCTGACACGAGCCCCAGGCGTGCGCATCGGCTGCGCTGAGCTTTCGCCCCGAGGCGAGCCACTCGAACGCGCGCGCCGGGCCGAGGATCCGCGTCACGAAATACGAGCAGCCCGAATCGGGAACGAGCCCGATGTTGATGAACGCGGGCACGAAGCTCGCCGAGTCCGCCGCGATCCGCAGGTCGCAGGCGCAGGCGAACGAAAGCCCGGCGCCGGCTGCCGCACCGTTCACTGCGGCGATCACCGGCTTCTCGAGCGCGCGGATCGCAAGGATGTTCGGGTGGTAGTTCCCGCGCAGGCGAGTCGCCGATGTCCCCGGCGCCTCCCGGAACTCCGTCAGATCCTGTCCGACGCAGAACCCCCGCCCGCGCCGGTGAGGACGACCGCGCGAACCTCCGGCGCCCGGGCCTCCTTCAGCGCCGCTGAGAGCGCCTTGTGCAGCTCGGCGTTGAAGGCGTTCAGAACGTCGGGGCGGTTGAGCGTGATCGTGAGAACGGCGTCGTCACGGCTCGTCTCGACCTCTGCCATCGCGTGACTTTCGCAGATCGACAGAGCCATCGCGGCCGTTGCTAGCTTGGCCTCATGGAGCTCAGGTTCATCTCGTCACCGCCCTCGGACGACGCAGCGCTCGACGCCTACTCGCAGAGCCGTGACGACCGTGGCCGAGCGGCTGTCGCCGTCCGTGGCGAATCTCCGCGTCTCGCCGCCGCGTGCGCGGCGGCCCGCGTGCTCGACGGGGGCGGCAGCGGCGTCGTGATCACGCCCGACGGCTTCACTGCTCACCTCCGCGCGTCGTCGTCGCGCACGGAAGGCCGCGGACGCGCGTCGTTCGTCGACGGTCGCGAGCTCGAGTTCGAGGTCGTCGGCTCCGACCCCTCTCCGACCTCGCCGTGCTGCGCGTCGACGGGCGCGATCTCGCGCCGGCCGAGCTCGGCGACGCAGAGCGACTGCGCGTCGGCCAGCTCGTGGTCGCGATCGGCAACCCTCACGGCTTCACCGGCTCGGTCACGGCCGGCGTCGTCTCGGCCCTCGGCCGCTCGCTGCCCACCCGCTCGGGCGCAAACGTGCGCGTCGTCGACAACGTGATCCAGACCGACGCGGCGCTCAACCCGGGAAACTCCGGGCGGCGCGCTCGCCGACGGACGCGGGCGCGTCGTCGGGATCAACACCGCGGTCGCGGGCGTCGGGCTCGGGCTCGCAGTGCCGATCAACGCCGCAACGAGGCGGATCATCGGCGCGCTGATGTCCGAAGGACGCTTCCGCCGCGCCTATCTCGGCATCGCCGGCGGCCCGAGGCCTCTGCCGCCCAAGCTGGCACGTGAGCTCGGCCGCAAGAGCGGTATCGAGGTCGTCGAGGTCGTCGAGGGCGGCCCGGCCGCCCAGGCGGGTCTGCGGCCGGAGGATCTCATCGTGGAGCTCGACGGCAGTCCGATCGAGGGAATGGACGAGCTCCAGCGCGTCGTCGTCAGTGAGCTGATCGGCCGTGCGGTCCGCGCGAAAGTCGTGCGCGAAGGCCGGGAGCACGAGCTCGAGCTCGTCCCGGCAGAGCTCGACAGCTGGACAGAAGCTTCGTGCGTGTGCCCCCGTGGCGCGCGAGCTCGTATCCGACCTGCGCGACGAGGATGCTTGCGAGCACGAGGATCGTCGTCAGCGGAGAAAGCCGAGCGGAATCAACACGAGCGCAGCGGCAGCGGTCGCGGCACGCAGGACCACGTCGATGTCGAAGAGCATCGGAGGTGTGACCAGGTCGACGACGGCGAAACCGACCATCGTCATCGCCAGGCCGGCGCAGGCGACCCAGGCGGTCCCGTCGTAGTGGTGGTCGCCGCCGGCCGCGAGGATCGCAATCTTGACGCCCGCTCCGAGGGCGGCAAGCGCCGACCACGATGAAGTAATGGGCGTAGGTGTACGCGAGCCCGCCGAAGATCCCACGCCCGGTCACCGCTGCCTCGTCGAGGAAATCGAAGTAGACCCACCAGAGAGAAGCGGCGACGAGAAAACCCGAGATCGCCGCGGCCGCCGGCCCGGCGTCCCAGCTCACCTTCGACACCGCGAGCACCACCGCCAGGACGGACTCGCCGAGGACGATCAGGAGTCAAGAGGCCGAAGCGCTCGGGGATGTGCCGTGGATGGATGGGTGCACGCGGGATCTGACGCCATGCGAGGAACGCGCGCGCTCAACTCGAACACCATTGCGGCGCCCCACGCCACGTAGTTCCACGGATGCGGAATCGCGAGCGACACGATCCAGACGACGATGGCGGCGCCGAGATGCGAGCAGGAACGTGGTCGTCAGTGCTCGGGCTTCGGGCACGTGTCGTCGTGCGCGCGCGTAGAAGCGCGAGCAGAACTGAGGCGCGCGCCGACGTATGCGAGCGGGAACCGATCGACGCCCCGCGAAAGGCGCCGGGGATGGTGGTGGCAAGAACGGCAACCGCGAACATTCCGAGCAGCGTCAGGGAGGCGGTAGGGCGAGGTCGTCGGTGTCGAAGCGGTTGGCGTAGAAGGTGAATCCCATCCAGACCCACCACACGGGAACGAAGAGCCCGAGGAACTCGAAGAAGCGAGCGGTGGTCGGCTGGGCGCTGAGCGCATTCGCAAGCTGGCTGACGGCGGCGACGAACACCAGGTCGAAGAACAGCTCGAGCCACGTCGCGCGGCGATCGTCGTCCTGGTCGCTCTGAAGCGTCCGCAGGCGCGGTGGCTCGAGCAGGCGGAGAGGGCCCTCACGAACGCGCCTCGGCGCTTAGCGGCCCTTGAACTTCGGCTTCCGCTTCTCGACGAACGCCGAGAGCCCCTCGTCGGCGTCCTCTGAGGCGCGGGTGAGATAGAACGAGCGTCGCTCGAAGTCGACACCGGCGCTGAGCGGCGCTTCGAAGGCGTAGTCGATCGCCTCCTTCGCAAGTCTCACCGACACCGGGCTCTTTGCGGCGATCTCGGCCGCAACTCCCTTCGCTTCCTCGAGCCACGCCTCCTGCGCGACGACGCGCGCAAGCGAGACCAAGCTCTCGGGCCTCTTCCGCGGAGAGCATGCGCCCGCTCAGGATCATGTCCATCGCCACGGCCTTGCCGACGGCGCGGGTCAGACCGCTGCGTGCCGCCCGCGCCGGGCATCACGCCGAGATTGATCTCCGGCTGTCCGAGACGTGGCCGATTCGGCAGCGACGATCAGGTCGCAGCAGCAGCGCGAGCTCGCAGCCGCCGCCGAGGCAGAGAAACCGGAGACCGCTGCAACGAGCGGCGTGCCGCAGGCTGCGAATCGCATCCCAGCGTTCGATGCGGCGCTCCAGGTAGAGCGACACGGGCGTCCCGGCAGCCAGCTCGGCGATGTCTGCGCCGGCTGCAAAGGCCCGCTCGTTTCCGCCGACGACGATGCAGCGCACCGCGTCGTCCGCATCCAACTGGCGCAGCGTGTCGACGAGCTCCTCCATCAGCTCGCTCGGACAGGGCGTTCAGCTGCTGAGGCCGGTTGAGGAGCACGACCGCGACCGGGTCGTCGCGCTCTACGAGGACGAGCGCTTCAGAAATGCCTTCACCGCCTCCTGCGCTTCGTCGCCGAGCATCGAGAGCGCGAGCCAGTCACGGGCGTGATTCGACGGTCTCGTGCCACGAGAGGTCGCGCCAGAAGTTCAGCTGCTGCTTCGCGTAGCGCGTCGGTCTGCGGAAGCTTCGCGGCGAGCTTCGTCGACGCACTCGTCGACGGCGCCGTCGAGCTCCGCCGCGGGCACCGACGCGGTTGATCGAGGCCCCACTCCTCGGCCTGCCGGCGCGGGGATCTCGTCGCAGAGCAGGATGATCTCGCGCGCGCGGCGATCGCCGACGATCAGATCGGCAGCCACTGCGTCGCGCCGCCTGCCGGCACCGAGCCGTGCTCGAGGCCGACGTGCCGGATGAACGCGTCGTCGACCATCACCGCCAGGTCGCAGGCCATCTGCAGCTCGTTGCCGCCGCCGACCGCGATCCCGTTGATGCGCGCGACCGTCGGCTTACCGATCTCGCGCAGCCGGTCGTGCGCGTCCTTGAACGCGCCGAACCACTTCCAGTACTCCTTCGGATTGCCGAGATAGTCGGCGGCCCACGACTTCGAGGTCGGCGCCGACGCAGAAGGCGCGGCCCGCGCCCGTGACGACGACGGCGCGAATGTCGTCGTCCCACGAGGCGTCCTCGCACGCACGAGCGAGCTCGCGCAGCATCCGGAAGTCGAATGCGTTGAGCACCTCCGGCCGGTTGAGGGTGATCGTCGCGCGCGGTGGCGCCTTCTCGTACAGGATCGATCTCGAAGCCGAGCTCGTCGGCCGAGCGCGGACGCGGATGCGTCGGCTCAGATCAACTTCGGCGAACATCACGGAGAACTTGCCGCCCATCTCCATTGCGTCCTTGCCGGTCGCCATGAACTCGTCGCTGCGCGCGGCGGACTTGAACGACTCCATGTCGGGCCACTCCCACTCCGCGTAATAGCGATACGGCGGGTCGCCCATCGGCGCGCCGAAAACGCGACCGTGGCGGAACGTTCCGCCCGGCACCTTGCGACAGAGCTCCACGTGTTCCACGTAGCGCTCCGCGTCCGGTTCCTGTTCGTACAGCACGATTGCGCAGAACCATCGTCCCCTTCGTCGTAGAGGCGTGAGCGTATAGCTTCACCCCGAAAGGGAGGTTCAGATGGGAAAGAAGGTCGTACACATCGAGTTCCCGGCGAAGGACGCCGACCGCGCGCAGAAGTTCTGGGAAACCGTCAGGCGGCTGGTCGATCGGGGACTCGGGGATGCCCGGCATCGACTACCGGATGTTCCAGGAGGGGACGGCTGGGGCGGCGCGGTCTTCCCGGAGATGGAGGGCGCCTCCGGCACCACGATTTACGCCGGCAGCGACGACATCGAAGCCGATCTCGCCAAGGTGCGAGAGCTCGGCGGCAAGGCCGATGACAAGCAGCCGATTCCCGGCATCGGCTGGTTCGCCCGCTGCAAGGACTCGGAGGGCAACAGCTTCAGCCTGTTCCAGAGCGACGAGTCGGTCACGATGCCGGAAGGAGCGCCGGGCGCGTGACGGGATTGGCCGTCGGGCTCGCGGTGGCCGCCGGTCTCGCGGGCGCCGTCCAGGCGGCCGTCATGGGAGAGCTGGGCGGGCGCGCGGGAGTCTTCCCCGCGCTCGCCTTCTCCGGGGTCGTCTCGGTCGTGATCGGGCTCGTGTTGCTCCTCATCGCGAGGCAGAGCGTTCGCGGGCTCGCCGAGCGTCGCCCGGCAGCCGCTCTGGCTCTGGACCGGCGGCGCGCTCTCCGTGCTGATCATCCTGGCGATCACCGTCGCGTCGCCGCGCATCGGCCTCGCCGCCACGATCTGGAATCATCATCGCCTTCAACCTCGGCGTCGCCGCGATCATCGACCGCTTCGGCTGGTTCGGTTTCGACCAGATCGCAATCAGCTGGACACGTGCGCTGGGGCTGGTCTGCCTCGGCGCCGGCGCGGCGCTCTCTCTCTACAAAGGCTGAGTCAGAGACCGACGATGTCGTCGGGCGTGACGGGGACGCGCGTCGAGCTCGCGCCCGGTGGCCGCTCGGAGTGCGGCGACGACGGCTGCGGTCGAGACGACGGTCGGCGGCTCGCCGACGCCCTTCGACGCCGTAGGGCGCGTCAGGCTCCGGCTCCTCGATCAGCACGGAGACGACCGGCGGCATGTCGAGCGTCGTCGGGATCAGGTAGTCCGGTGAAGCTCGCGTTCGTGATCAGCCCGTCGCGGGTCTGGATCTCCTCCATCAGCGCCAGCCCGAGGCCCTGCGCGGTGCCGCCCTCGATCTGGCCCGTCGACCGCCTGCGGGTTCACCGCCTTGCCGACGTCCTGCGCGGTGCCGATCCAGACGACGCGCGTGAGCCCGAGCTCGACGTCGACCTCGGCGACGACGCGCATCGCCGCGCACGCGTAGGCGACGTGCGCGCGCTCGCCGGTGATCTGTCCGGTCTCCGGATCGAGCGGCGTCGTGCGCGGATGGCGGTAGATCCGCTCGACGTCGACCTCCTGCCGCCGGTCCGCTCGCCTGCTCCTCGAGCGCCGCCCGGCAGGCGTCGCGCACGGCGCCGGCCGCCATCCAGGTCATGCGCGACGCCGACGCCGACCCGGCGGAGTCGACCGTCGCGGTCGTGTGCGGCGGCGAGCACGACGTCGTTCGAGCCGAGCTCCGTGCGCGCGACCTGCAGGATCACGTTCGCCACGCCCTGGCCGACCTCGGCCGCGGCGCAGTGCACCTCGGCCGACTGCCGTCGTCGATGCAGCCGCACGCGCGCAGCGCGTGTAGTCGTCGAAGCCTTCGGAGTAGCCGATGTTCTTGAAGCCGACGGCGAAGCCGACGCCGCGTCGCACGCCTTCGCCGCGGGTCGTGTTGCCCGCGCCGCCGGGCAGGCGCATCGGGTCGCGCGGCAGCTCCTCCGGCTCGGGGACTGTCGAGCGCGGCTGCGCGACGGATCACCTCGGCGACGGGCAGCGTGCCCGTGATCGTCTGTCCGGTCGGCAGCGACGCCGCCCGGCTCGAGCGCGTTCAGCAGGCGCAGCTCGATCGGGATCGATGTCGAGCGCCGCCGCGAGCTTGTCCATCTGCGCCTCGTGCGCGAAGCACGCCTGCACCGCGCCGAAGCCGCGCATCGCGCCGCACGGCGGATTGTTCGTGTAGACGCACGTCGACTCGATCAGCGCGTTGTCGACCGCGTACGGGCCGACCGCGAACGATGCGGCGTTCGACGTCACCGCGGTCGAGCTCGAGGCGTACGCGCCGCCGTCGAGCAGGATCCGCACGCGAACGTTGACGAGCTTGCCGTCGCGGCGTCGCGCGGTGCTCGGCCCAGATCTTCGCGGGATGCCGGTGGATGTGGCCGACGAACGACTCCTCGCGGTTGTAGACGATCTTCACCGGCCGGTTCGTGTGCAGCGCGAGCAGCGCACCGTGCATCTGCATCGACAGGTCCTCGCGGCCGCCGAACGCGCCGCCGACACCGGCGAGGTGGATGCGCACCTGCTCCGGCTTCAGGTTGAGGCACGGCGCAACCTGATCGCGGTCGACGTGCAGCCACTGCGTCGCGACGTAGACGTCGACGCCGCCCTCGCCGTCCGGCACGGCGAGCCCCGACTCCGGGCCGAGGAACGCCTGGTCCTGGATCCCGACCTCGTAGACGCCGGAGACGGTCACGTCGCCCTGCGCCTCGGGATCGCCGTGCCGGATCACGAGCGAGCGCACGACGTTCGGACGCGGATCGTCGCGGTAGCCGTGGCCCATCGTCGGCCGGTCGGGATGGAGCGGGTCCTGCTCGGTCGCCCGCTCGGCAGTCGACGACCGGCTCGAGCGCCTCGTACTCGACGCCGGATGCGGCTCGGCCGCGCGCCGCGCCTGCTCCGGATGCTCGGCGGCGACGAGCGCGACGGGCTCGCCGAAATAGCGCACGCGCTCGTCGGCGAGCACAGGCTGATCGGGGAACTCGAGGCCGTAGCGTCTTCTCGCCCGGCACGTCCTCGTGCGTCAGCACCGCGTGGACGCCGGGCATGCCGACCGCCTCCGAGATGTCGATCGAGACGATCCGCGCGTGCGCGTGCGGGCTGCGAGCGTGTGACCCCACAGCATCCCGGCCGCCTGCAGATCGCTCGAATAGGCGAACTCGCCCGTGACCTTCGGAACGCCGTCGATCCGGGCGTGCTGTCCCCGACGCGTCCGAGCTGGAGCCTCGGTGAAGCGGTCTCGCTCACAACGCGGCGGCCGCCATGCGCACGGCGTCGAAGATCTTCGCGTAGCCCGTACAGCGGCAGAGGTTGCCGGAGAGAGCCTCCCGGATGTCGTCGTCGCTCGGATACACGTTCCGCTTCAAGAGATCGGCGGCCGCGACCACGAGCCCCGGCGTGCAGAAGCCGCATTGCACCGCGCCCGCCGCAACGAAAGCCTCTGCACCTTGCAGCCGGCCGTCGTCGGCCAGCCCCTCCACCGTGACGATCTCGTGCCCTTCCGCCTGCGCGGCCAGCACGAGGCACGAGCATACGAGCTTGCCGTCAAGCAGCACGGAGCACGACCCGCACTCCCCCTGCTCGCACGCGTTCTGGAACCGGGGAAGCCGAGCTGCTCGCGGAGCGCGAAGAGCAGGCTTTCGCCCTCCCAGACGTCGGCCTCGTGCACCTCGCCGTTGACGTGCAGCTCGATCTTCATACGAGACACCGGTCGAGCGCGCGCTTCGTGAGGATGCGGAGCGCGTGCCGCCTGTACGCCGCCGTCCCGCGGACGTCGTCGATCGGGCTTGCCGCTTCGGCGACGCGCTGCGGGAACGAATCCGCATCCCCGAGGTCGGAGCGGACGAGCGCGGGCACCGGGCCGGCGGAACCGAACGCTGCGCGCAGACTCTCTCCCTCGACGCGCACGGCAAGCGAGACGACCGCGATCACCATCGCGTTGCGCGGCCCGACCTTCATGAACGTCTGCCTGCTCTCTTCGCCGGCGTCGGCGGTGACGCCCAGGATCAGCTCGTCCTCCGCGAGCACGTTCTGCTTCGGCCCGACCAGGAACCCCTCGAGGGACACGACGCGCTCGCCGCGCACGCTTCCGAGCTTCACCTCGGCGCCGCACACGAGCAGCGGCGGCAGTGCGTCGCCTGCAGGCGACGAGGTGCCGAGATTCCCGCCGATCGTCCCGCGGTTCCGGATCTGCGGGCCGCCGACCGTCCGGGAAGCCTCGGCAAGCGCAGGCAGCGCCTCGGCAAGCCGCGGTTCCATTGCCTCGGCGTAGGTGAGGCCGGCGCCCAGCCAGACCTTGCCGTCCTCCCGCGACCAGCCGCGGAGCTCGGCCACCTCGTTGAGGTTGAGGAGGACGGCGGGCCGGGCCCGGTCGAAATTGAGCTCGACCATGACGTCCGTCCCGCCCCTGGATCGGGACGGCGTCAGCGGTCGCTCCGCCTTCAGGCGCAGCGCCTCTTCGAGGCTGCGGGGCGTCAGCACGTCCACGGGGGCGAAGCGTACTTCGCCGTCATGGGAGAATCGCCTCGCCGTGCCGACCGATCTCTCCCGACGCCTCGCCGTTGCCCGCGGCGACGAGCCCGCCGACATCGTCGTGCGAGGAGGTCGCGTCCTGTCCGTGTTCACCCGCGAGTGGCTCGACGTCGACATCGCGATCGCGGACGGCTGGATCGCCGGGCTCGGCGACTACGAGGGGCCGCGAGGTCGGTCGACGCAGCCGGACGTTATGTCGTTCCGGGCTTCATCGACGCGCACATGCATCTCGAGTCGACGAAGCTCCTCCCCGACGAGTTCGCGCGACTCGTGCTGCCCCGCGGAACGACGGCCGTCGTGCTCGACCCACACGAGCTCGCGAACGTGCTCGGCACCGACGGCGTGCACTGGCTCCTCGACGCCTGCGAGGGCCTGCCGCTCGACGTCTACTTCATGGCCTCCTCGAGCATCCCGGCGTCGGAGTTCGAGTCACCCCGGCGTCCGCTGCTGAGCGGCGACCTCGAGAGCCTGCTGCGCCGCCGCCGGGTCCTCGGCCTCGCCGAGATGATGAATTTCCCCGGAGTCGTCGCCGGCGACGCCACCGAGCTGGACAAGCTGCGGCTGGCAGAGGCGTCCAGGTCGACGGCCATGCGCCGGGCCTGCTCGGCCAGCGAGCTGAACGCCTACGTCGCGGCGGGCATCCGCTCGGACCACGAGGCCCTGACGATCGACGAGGGACGCGAGCGGCTGCGGGCCGGCATGTGGCTGCTGATTCGCGAAGCGTCGATGGCGCGCAACCTGCAGGCGCTGCTGCCGCTCGTGCCGGACTTCGGCCCGAACCGCATCGCCTTCTGCACCGACGACCGCGACCCCGAGGACATCGCCGCGAACGGCCACATCAACGGCATGGTGCGCGAGGCCGTCGCCGCCGGCATCGCGCCCGAGGACGCGCGTCGTGATCGCGACGATCAACCCGGCGTCGTGGCACGCGGCTCTGGCACCTCGGCGCGATCGCGCCGGGATATCAGGCCGACCTGCTCCTGCTCCCGGACCTCGAGAGCTTCAGTGCCCGAGACTCACGCTGAAGTCGGGCCGGCCCGTCGAGGAGATCCCGGAGCCCCACGTGCCGGAATGGGTGAAGCATTCGGTTCGCAACCTGCCCGTCACCGTCACCGATCTTCCGGATTCCGTGGGAAGGCGGCAGCGGCCCGCGCGATCGGGCTCGTCGCCGGACCAGGTCGTCACCGATTCGCTCGTCGAGGTCGAACCGACGGGCCGTCGGACGGCATGGCCGTGGCGGACGCCAGGCGAAGACCTCGCGAAGATCGCGGTGATCGAGGCGGCACCTCGGGACCGGCCGCATCGGGCTCGGCTTCGTCCACGACTTCGGGCTTGCAGCGCGGCGCGCTCGCGTCGACGGTCGCGCACGACGCCCACAACATCGTCGTCGTCGGGATGAACGACGAGGCGATGGCTCCGCGCGGTGCGAGCGGCTCGGGAGCTCGGCGGCGGCATCGTCGTCGTGGACGCAGCGGAGGTGCCGCGGAGCTTCCGCTCCCGTCGCCGGCCTCCTGGCCGACGCGCCGCTCGCAGAAGTGATCGAGCAGAGCCTCGCATGCTGAACGAAGCCGCCCGCGAGCTCGGCTGGTCGAGCGCGCACGCCGTTCCTGACGCTGTCGTTCCTCGCGCTGTCCGTGATCCCGAGCCTGAAGATCACCGACCGCGGCCTCGTGGACGTCGACCGCTTCGAGATCGTGCCGCTGGAAAGTGTGACCACGCTCCTCGCCAACGCCTGCGTCGTGACGATGGACGACGCAGGCACCGGAGTACGAGAACGCGCTGATCCTCTTCGACGAAGGCCTGGTCAAAACCGCCGGTGCAGGTCCGAAGCCGGAAGCCGACGACGTGCACGACCTCGCCGGCGCCGTCGTCACGCCCGGGCTGCGTCAACACGCACCACCACCTCTGGCAGAACGCTCACGCGCGCGCGCGCGCAGGACGAGAACCTCTTCGGCTGGCTCAAGGCGCTCTACCCGGTGTGGGCGGCGATCGACGAGGAAGCCGAGTACGCAGCGGCGCGCAGCCGGTCTCGCCGAGCTGGCGCTCTCCGGCTGCACGACGGTGTTCGATCACCACTACGTCTTCCCGCCGGGCGTGAAGGGGCCTGCTCGAGGCGGAGATCTGCGGCCGCGCGCGAGCTCGGCGTCCGCATCGTCGCCTCACGCGGCTCGATGGACCTCGGCGAGTCGCAGCGGCGGCTTCCTCCCGACGCGGTCGTCGGAGACACGCGACGAGGTCCTTGCCGACGACTGAAGCCGCAGCCGGCCTCGCGGACGGCGCACAGGTGCGAGATCGCCGTCGCGCCGTGCTCGCCGTTCTCGGTCACGCGCGAGCTGATGACCGAGTCGGCAGAGCTGGCGCGCAGGCTCGGGCTGCGGCTGCACACGCACCTCGCGGAGACCGTGGAGGAAGAGGAGTACTGCCGCGAGCTCTACGGCTGCACGCCGGTCGAGTACCTCGACGAGCGTCGGCTGGCTCGCGGAGGACGTCTGGTGCGCGCACTGCGTGCACCTCTCGGACGACGACGTTGCGAAGTTCGGCGCGCACGAGCGTCGGCGTCGCCCACTGCCCGACGTCCAACATGCGCCTCGGCGCCGGCATCGCACGCGTGCGTGACCTGCTCGACGCCAGCGTCCGCGTCGGACTGGGCGTCGACGGCTCCGCCTCGAACGAGCGCGGCGACCTCTTCCTCGAGGTGAAGCAGGCGCTGCTCGTCGCTCGCGGCCGCGGCGGCGCCGACGGCGTTGAACCGCGCGCGAGGCGCTGCGGCTCGGGACGCGTGGCAGCGCGGCGGTGCTCGGCCGCGACGACATCGGTCAGCTCGCGCCGGGGAAACGCGCCGACGCCGCGGTCTGGCGGACGGACGGCCTCGAGCTCGGCAGGGCCGACGATCCGGTTGCCGGCCTCGTCTTCGCCGGCCGCATCGAGTCGGATCGCCTCGTTCGTCGGCGGCGAGGAGGTCGTCCGCGACGGCCACCTCGTCCGGGCAGACGAACGGGAGCTCGCAAAGGAACATCGACGCCAGGCCGAAAGATTCGCAGAATGAGCGTCGCATGAGCATCTCGATCTCGACCCATGTCCTCGACGTCGAACGCGGCAAGCCGGCGAGTGGTGTCCGCGTCGAGCTCTGGCAGGAAGACCTCGTCACCGCCGGCGAGACGGACAGCGACGGCCGCATCGCCAAGCTTTGCCGCGGATCTCCAGCCCGGCGTCTACCGACTCGCTCTTCCAGCCCGACTCACCGTTCTTCCGCGGCGTCGGCATCGAGGTCCAGCTCGACGAGGGCGCACTACCACGTTCCGCTGCTCGTCTCCTCCTACTCGTGCGTGACCTACCGCGGCAGTTGAGCGTCGACGACCTTCGGAGCTCTTCGAAGGTCGGACGCGTCTCGTCGAGAAGCTCGCGGAGCGCAGCGACCCGCTCGCGGATGCGCACGAGGTCATTCACGGCCTGAGTGAGGAAGAGAAGCTCGAAGCGCTCAACACGCATCCGGCGATCGGGGCGAAGACGCTCTCCCGGCGCTCCGCTGCCGAACAGGGCGCGAACGACGACCCGGAGACGCTGGCGGAGCTCGAGCGGTTGAACCGCGAGTACGAGGACCGCTTCGGCTTTCGCTTCGTCGTGTTCGTCGAACCGCCGGCCGAAGAGCGAGATCGTGCCCGTCCTGCGCGAGCGACTGACGCGCTCGCGCGACGAAGAGCTGGACACGGCGGTTCAGGAGCTGGTCGCGATCGCGGAGGACCGGTGGCGTCGCTCCTAGCCTTCGACGCTTACGCGACCGATTGGCTGAACCTCCTGACGAGGTGGCTGCACGTCATCGCCGGGATCGTCTGGATCGGCTCGTCGTTCTACTTCATCGCGCTCGACAACCACCTGCGGCCGCCGAAGTGATCCGGCGCGACGCCGAAGAGGGTGTCGGCGGCGAGACCTGGGGAGATCCACGGCGGCGGGTTCTACAACATCAAGAAGTACCTGGTCGCGCCGCGCATCCTCCCGGAGACGCTGTACTGGTTCAAGTGGGAGGCGCTACACGACCTGGCTCAGCGGTTTCGCGCTGATGATCGTCCTCTACTACCTGAACGCCAGACACGTATCTGATCGACAAGAGCGTCGCCGACCTGTCCGCCGGCGAGGCGGTGGCGATCAGCGTCGGCCTGCTGGCCGCGGCCTGGATCGTCTACGACGTGCTCTGCCGTCTACTGGCTGCAGCCAGACCGCTCGTCCTGGCTGCGGTCCTGCTGGTGCTCATCACCGTGGCGCGCGTGGGGCATCGGACATCTGTTCAGCCGCGCGCGCGATGTATCTCCAGATCGGCGCGATGCTCGGAACGATCATGGTCGGCAACGCCTTCTTCGTGATCATCCCCGCGCACTGGGAACTGGTGCGCGCGAAACAGGCCGGACGGGAGCCCGATCCTGCGGCGAACGCGCGCGCGAAGCTTCGCTCGGTGCACAACAACTATCTGACGTTGCCCGTCGTCTTCACGATGCTGTCGAACCACTTCCCGTTCACGTACGGGCGACAGCTACGCGTGGCTCATCCTCGTCGTCCTGCTCGTGATCGGAGCGTGGGTCCGGCACTTCTTCAACCTGCGGCACATGGGCCGCACCGTGTGGTGGATCCCGGCGAGCGCAGGCCGTCGCGATCGCGGTGCTCGCGATCCTGATCAGCGCCGCAGAACGAGTCCGCGGCGGGGACGGCCACGGTGCCGTTCGCGCAGGTCGCGAGCATCGTCGAACGTCGCTGCGCCGCCTGCCACTCCGACCATCCGACGAAGGTGGACGCCGCGCCTCGCGGCATCAAGCTCGACACTCCCGAGGAGATCAAGGCGGAGGCCCAGGCGATCGAGCAACAGGCCTGTGCAGACGAAGGCCATGCCACTCGGTAACGTGACCGGCATGACGCAGGCCGAACGCGACGTCCTCGGACGCTGGATCGCCCAGGGCGCGAAGATCCCGTGAGCATGCTCGAGATCACCGCTGGGGACCTCCGCTTCCTCGCCCGCTTCGAGGAGGAGCTCGCGCCGAAGACCGTCGCGGCGTTCCGAGGCATCCTCCCGTTCGACGAACAGATCATCCACTGCCGCTGGAGCGGCGAGTCGAACTGGATCCCGTGGGGCGACCGAGACCTCGGGATCGGGCCGGAGAACGCAACTTCGTATCCGCACCCGGGCGAGCTCGCGCTCTACCCGGGCGGGCAGAGCGAGACCGAGCTGCTCTTTCCCTACGGGTACTGCTCGTTCGCATCCAAGGCGGGACACCTGTGGGCGAACCACTTCGCGACGCTCGTCGAAGGGCAGGAACAGCCTCAGGAGCTCGGCCGGCGCACGCTCTGGACTGGAGCGCAGCCGATCTCGTTCCGCGAGGTCGGCTAGCGCTCTTCGCGCGCGTAGACAGCCCGAGTGCAGCGGGCGCACCGAAGCGCAAGCGCGCCGCCCGTCGACGACACAAGGACGAGCGCGACGATCGTCGCGACATAGGGCAGCGTCTGGAAGAGCTCGGGCGCGACGGTGACGCCGTGTCCCTGCAGCGCGAACGGGAGCGCCTTGAATGCGCCGAAGAAGTACGCGCCGACCAGGCAGAGCGTCGGTCGCCAGAACGAGAAGATGACGAGCGCGATCGCGATCCAGCCTGCGCCCTCGGTCAGGCCGTCGACCCACTGCGGCGTGATCGACAGGCTGAACGTCGCGCCGCCGATTCCGGCAAACGCACCGCCGACCAGCGTGTGCGCGTAGCGATAGCGCGGTGACGCTGACGCCCATCGCGTCCGCGGCGGCCGGCGACTCGCCCACTGCGCGCACGTTGAGGCCCGGTCGCGTCCGCGTCAGATAGAGCGCAATGAGGACGACGCACGCCCAGGACGCGTAGACGAGGAGCGGCTGTCCGAAGATCACCGGGCCGACGATCGGCAGGTCCTGAGCGACTTCGGGAAGATCTCCTGAACTGGTAGCGCGCCGGCTTGCCCGACAGGTGCAGGTCGTTCCCGAGGTACGACGAGAGCCCGGCCGCGCCCGCGAAGATCGTCAGCGCGAGGCCGGAGACGATCTGGCTGGCGCGCAGCGTGATCACGAGGAAGGCATGGATCAGAGCCAGCGCAGCTGCCGGCCAGCGCGGCAACACCGACCGCAGCGGCGAGCGACGAGCGGCCGGGCGGCATGAATGCGTTCGACGGCCCAGAAGCCCGTTACGGCGCCCATCAGCATCATCCCCTCGACACCGAGGTTGAGGACGCCCGGAGCGCTCCGCCAGCAGCTCTCCGAGTGCGGCGAAGAGCAGCGGCGTCCCGAACAGGATCCCGGAGGCGATCACCACGACAACGAGGCTGTTGTTCACCACGCGAACCTCACGCGGTAACGCACGAAGAGCTCGCCGCCGAGCGCGCAGAACAGGATCAGCCCCTGCATGACGCCGACGAGACCTGCCGGGAAGTCGGCGCCCTGCAGCGTGAAGCCGGCGTTCTGCAAGCCACCGAGCAGCAACGCCACGAGCACGACCGCAAACGGGTTGTAACGGGCGAGCGCAGCGACGACGATGCCCGTGTACCCGTAGTTCGCAGCGCGTAGGCCGCGCGGATCGAGCTGGTGGCGGAAGTCGCCGGTCTGGCTCGCGCCGCCGAGACCGGCGATCGCACCCGAGAGGCACATGACCGCCACGATCTTGCGCCGCGTGCGCATTCCCGCATACCGGCCGGCACGTGGCGAGTCGCCGATCACCTGAACCTCGAAGCCGAACCGCGTACGCGAGTAGAGCACCCAGACGAGAACGGCAACTGCGATTGCGAGCACGAAGCCGAGCGGCAGGACGACCCCGTGAATCGTCCAGCTCGACCAGGTCGCCTCGTCCGGGAGCGTCTTGCCCTGCGGGAAGACGCTCGCCTCGAAGCCGGACGTGTCACGCAGGTACGAGTGACTGTCGAAGATCAGGTACTCCAGCACCAGCGCCGACGACGTAGTTGAGCATCAGCGAAGTGATGATCTCGTTCGTCGAGAAGAACGCGCGCAGAACTCCGGGATCGCCGCGAGCAGCGCGCCTCCGGCAGCGCCGGCGGCGATCATCGCCGCGAATGATCAGCGGCGACGGGGAACCGGCGAGCAGAAGTCCGGCCGTCGCGCCCGTGATCGCGCCCGCGTAGAGCTGGCCCTCGCCGCCGATGTTGAAGAGGTTCATGCGGAAGGCGACAGCCGCGGCGAGCCCGGTGAAGGCGAGCGGCGTGCGCCGAGACGATCGTCTCGCTCAACGCGCCGTTCCCGGTGAACGCGGCGTCGAACAGGCGATGGAAGCTGACCGCAGCGGCGGATGGCCGGTCAGCAGGAGAACGAACGCCGAGAGGACGAACGCGACCGCGATCGAGAGCAACCGGCACCACGACCGTGAGCCACCACGGCTGCCGGAGCCGGCGCTCGATCCGCATCAGTCGTCGCCGCCGGCCATCAACAGCCCGATCTCCTCGACGGTCGCGCGCGCGCGTCACGCTCCCCGGCGATCGCGCCCTCGTACATGACCGCGATCCGGTCGGCGAGCAGCGAGGATCTCGTCGAGGTCCTCGCTGATCAGCAGACACCGCCACTCCCCGCGCGGCAGCGTCACGCAGGTACGAATGCACCGTCTCGATGCCCGCGACGTCGAGCCCGCGAGTCGGCGCCGCCGCGACGAGCGCGACCGGCTCTCCGGAGAACTCCCGCGCGAGCACGACCTTCTGCAGGTTGCCGCCCGACAGTTGCCAGGCCGGAACATTCGGGCCCGACGTCCGATACGTCGTAAGCGCTCGATGACACGCTCGGCGAGCTCACGGATGCGCGCGCATGCGCAGCATGGGGCCGAGCGACACCTGCGGCTTGCGGTACGCCTTCAGCACGACGTTCGAGGCAACGCTCAGACCCGGCGCGACGCCGGTGCCGAGGCGGTCTTCGGGAACGTAGGCGACACCGGCGCCGATCGCGGCGCGAGGATCGCCGTTGCGAACACTTCGCCCCGCGACGCGCACCTTCCCGGCGGTCGCCGGACGCATCCCGACGATCGTCTCCCGCAAGCTCGCGCTGACCGTTGCCCGCGACGCCGGCGACGCCCACGATCTCCCCGGCGCACACGGTCAGCGACGACGTCTCGAAGCGCAGCCACGCCGCGGTCGCCGTCAGCCCACACTTCCTCGAGCTCGAGCACGGCCTCACCGGGCTCGCTCACACCCTCCCGCCGGCGGCCGGCTTTCGATCTCGTGCCCCACCATCAGCGAGGCCAGCGAACGCGGCGTGGCGTCGGCGGCCGGCACCGTGGCCACCGACTGTCCGCGCCGAAGAACCGTGACCCGGTCGGCGACGGCCTTCACCTCGTGCAGCTTGTGCGAGATGAAGATGATCGTCCGTCCGTCCGCAGCCATCGCGCGAATCGTCTCGAACAGTGCGCCCGCTTCCTGTGGAGTCAGCACCGCAGTGGGCTCGTCGAGGATCAGGATGCGTGCATCCTTGTACAGCGCTTTCAGGATCTCGACGCGCTGCTGCTCTCCGACGGAGAGCTGCCAGATCGCGCACGTGGGGCGACCGCGAGGCCGTAGCGATGCGACAGCTCTCGACCCGCGCCTCGATCGCACGCGGCCGGAGAACGGAACGACCGGCCGACGTCACGGTGATCGCCGAGCACCACGTTCTCCGCGACGGTGAACGGCGACACGAGCCGGAAGTGCTGATGCACCATCGCGACCCCGGCGTCGAGCGCGTCGCGGGGTGAGCTGAACTCGACGCGTTTCCCGAAGAGCTCGATCTCGCCCTCGTCCGGGCGGTAGAGACCGGTGAGGATGTTCGAGAGCGTCGTCTTGCCCGCGCCGTTCTCACCCGAGCAGCGCGTGGACCTCTCCCGCGGCAGCCTCGAAGTCGACGTGGTCGTTCGCGACGACAGCGGGAAACCGCTTCGTGATTCCCGCAGCGCAACCGCAGGAGAGGAAGGCGGAGAGGCCGGAGCCTCCCCGCCCTCGGTCGTATCAGCCCTTGGCGCTACCGACGACGCCCTTGACGAGCCAGGTCATTCCGTAGAGGTCCTTGACGGACATGCGCTTGCCCTTGGGGATCCTCAGCTTGCCCTTCTGGTCGTACAGCGGTCCCGTGCGAACTCGTAGAACGTGCCCTTGATCAGGGCAGCCCTCTTCTTCGCGATCGCCGCCTTCGTCTTCGCCGTGACCTTGGGTCCGTACGGCGCCAGCCCGACCATCTTGTCCTTGAGGTTGCCGTAGTAGAAGTTCGTCTTCCACGGTCCCGTTCATCGCGGCCTTGGTCTTCCGCAGGTAGTACGGGCCCCAGTTGTAGATCGCCGCGGTCAGCCACTGCTTGGGCGCGAACTTGCGCGCGTCCGAGTCGTAGCCGACCCACGGAATCCCCTCCTTCTCGGCGTACTGACCCGCCGCCGGACTGTCGACGTTCTGCCCGAGCACGTCCGAACCGGCCGTGTGCAGGCTTTGAGCGGCCTGCGTCTCCTTCGTCGGGTGAGAACCACGAGTTCGTCCAGATCAGCCTCACCTTGACCCCGGGATGCGTCGCCTGCGCGCCGAGCGCGAAAGCGTTCGCGTGCCGGATCACCTCGGGAATCGCGAAGGGAACGACGTAACCGATCACGCCCTTCTTCGTCGCGGCACCCGCCGCCATGCCCGAGAGGTAGATGGCGTCCTCGCCTGCCCCGAAATACTCCGCCATGTTCTTGGACTGCGCGGTGCCGGTCGCCATCTCGAACTTCACGTCCGGATGTTTCTTCGCGGCGGCGACCATCGCACCCTGGAACCCGAACGACGTCGCGAAGATGATCTTGTTGCCGTCACGGATGAGACCCTCGATGACCTGCGCCACCTGGGGTCCTTCCGGAACGTTTTCCTTGAACGTCGTCTCGACATTCGAGCCGAGCTTGCTCTGACGTAGAGACGTCCCTTGTCGTGGGCCTGCGACCACCCGCCGTCGTTGTGCGGGCCGACGTAGATCCACGCGGCCTTGAACGCCGCCGCCTTCTTCTGCGTCCTCGCCGAGCCGTTCGAGACGCCGGAGCGCCAGAATCAGCGCGGCGGCGAGCGCAAACGGCAGGCCAAGGGCGAACCTGCGTTTCCTCATGTTCTCCTCTCTCCTGTGCCGAAAGACCGTGCCTGGCGACTCTAGTCTCACCGCCGGGCGGTGCCTAGTCGGTCCCTTCGGCGAGCCTGGCGATCGCGCCGGCGAGCACGTCGACGGCCAGTTCGACGTCCTCCGGCGCGGACTCTTCCCTGCGGCGAATGGCTGATCCCGCCGTTCAGGCTGCGGACGAAGAGCATGGCTGTCGGGACGCCTGCGCCCGCCAGGACGGCGGCGTCGTGGCCGGCACCCGACGGGAGCTCGATCACCGGGAGCCGGCGCTGCTCGAGCTCCGCGCGGAACGCCGCCATCGGACGCTCGGCCATCGGGACCGGCTCCATGCGGAAGTCGGCCTCGAGCTCGAGCTCGGCGACCAGGCGGTCGAGGCCGCGCGCGGTCCGGCGCCCGAACGTCGACGGAGACCCGCACCCTGCTCGGGATCACGTTCACGGCTCCAGGCTCGACGTCGACCTGGCCGACGGTTGCGACCGCGCCTTCGATCGGGATCGCCGCGGCGCGGGCGCGGAGGACGTACTCGGCGGCGGCGACGAGGGCGTCCTCGCGTCCCAGCATCGGGACCGTCCCGGCATGACTCGGCGCGTCCTTCGAACGTGCGCTCGCCGCGCACGATCCCGACGATGCCCATCGCGAGCCCGAGCGGGGCGCCCGCCGCGCTCCAACACAGGCCCCTGTTCGATGTGCACCTCCAGGAAGCATTCGGGGAGTTGCTCGCGGTCGGCGAAGGCCGTGCTCCCGATGCAACCGCGCTCCTCGTCGCGGAAGACCACGACGACGCCGCGGCCCGCGCGCTCCACCGCCTCGATCGCCGCGACGACGCCGAGGCGCACCGTCGAACTTGCCTCCGTACGGGACGGAGTCGAGATGCGGAGCCGGTCCAGACGCTCGTGTCGGCGCTGCGCCCGATCAGGTTGCCGGCGCTGTCCACCTCGACAGCGAGACCTGCCTCCTCCAGCCACTGCGTAGCCAGCTCGTGTGCGCACTCCCCCGGAGGTACCGGCGACGCGGTCCGCGCCGCCGACGCCGCCGCCGATGGCATAGAGCTCGTCGAGCCGCTCGTGGATCCTCATCGCGCGATCATCCCTTCTGGACGTGACGCCCGCAGCCGCGGCCCGGTGTCGGACATGGTGACGGGAGTGTGACGTCGCGCGCTAGAGGCCGAACGGGATGCCCGGAATACGGTTTGACCCACTCCGACGCCGGAGACACCGGTCTCATGGCCGAGGAATCGATCCACGTCGAGGCGGCGAGGATTCCGGATCGCGATCGGCTGCTCCAGGAGTTGCAGAAGGCTGGGCTGGATGCGCGCTCGGTGGGAGAGGTCTGCATCGAGGTCCCCTACGGTGGCGACGAGGAGGCCGCGGCCGACGAGCTGCTCGCGCAGACCGAGCATCTGATCACGAGCCTGGGCGCACCATTCGTGCCAGCACGAGGGTGTGATCTGCCACCAGCCCGCCCGCGAACTGATCAGGGCAGCCGGCAGCTGCACGGTCGGCAGCTGCACGGGCGGTGCCTGCACGGTCGGGAGTTTCACCTCCGGGAGCTGCACATCCGGCAGGCTCACCGCAGGGACCGTCACCTCGGGCACGGTGGATCTGCCGGCAGCGGCGCGGCCGGTCGCCGTCGGAGCGGGTGTCGTCGCGGTCGGAGCCTTCACGTCGGCAGCCGGAAAGCGCGGCTTCGACGTTGGAGTCTGCGACGTCTGGCAGCGAAGCATCCGCAGCCGTCGGAACCGTGGGCGTCGCCGTGACCTCGCCGGCGACCTGAGGCCGTGACGCCCCGCGGCGAGGAACCCTCGGTAGGGGCGCTGCTGCCGCTCCCGGCCGCGCTGCGGCACCACCGAGAGTGGTGAGCGCCGGGAGCTTCTGGTACAGGTGGGGCAGCCGACGGCCGTCGCGTACGCGCGGCGGCACGACCGCGAGCGAGGCCGTCGTGGCGACCGTAGCCGCGACCGCCGCGAGCTTCGAGCGGCGCGGCCCCGCCCTTTGAAGAGCCACTGGAAGACCTACGACCACCGCGACTGCGCTTCGGGCCACGACTCTGTGTCGCACCGGTCTGTTCGAGCTGTTGCGCCACTGGCGCGGCGCGCGCGAAAGAGCAGTGCTCCTGACGGCGGCGACAGTGACGTCGAGCTCGGCCGCGATCTTCGTCGTAGGAATAGCCCTGAACTCCCGCAGCAACAGAGCCTTGCGCTGTCGCGCCGGAATCGTGCCCAGCGCCTGCGTCAACTCGCCGAGTGAAACACCGCTACCACCACGCTCTGGTGATGCGATCACGTCCTGCAGCGAGTCGAGGTCGTGCGCGCCTCGACGCGACCGCGCCGCTTCGCCGACTGGTGCCGGTTGTGGCAGACGTTCTGGGCGATCTTGAAGAGCCACGCCAGCTCGAACTCGGGGACGACCCCACGTCCGAGCCCGCGCTGCGCGTTCAGGAACGTCATCTGCATGGCGTCCTCTGCGTCCTCGCGCGAGCCGAGGCGACTCAGGCAGAAACCGAAGATGCGCGACGAGTGCCGCTCGTAAGAGCAGGCGGTCGCGTCAACCGCGGAGGCGCTTGGGCGTAGGCGGTGCTCACGCCCACTCACCTTGGAACAGTTTTGTGGCTTCGCAGATGGGGGTGCCGCGGGCACGCCTGCGGTATGAGGCGCCCGCGGCTGGGGAGGATCAGTTGAGCAGGGCTGAAGGACGCGCAAGGTAGAACCCCTGGCCGTAGTCCACGCCGAGCGCCCGAAGCGAGGTGAGGTCTCCGTCGCTCGAGATTCCTTCGGCGACGACTCGTCGCTCCTACTCCACCGGCGAAGCTCGACGAGCGAGGTGGCGAGCGCCAGCCGGGCCGGATCGCGAGTGACCTCCTGCGTCAGGCTCAAGTCGAGTTTCACGATGTCGGGCGCGAGGCGAAGCGATGTGCGGAGGTTCGCGAAGCCGGGCGCCGACGTCGTCGATCGCGAGTTGCGCGCCACGCTATGAAGCGGGGCGGCGCAGCCGCCAGCGTCGTAGTCGTCGACCTGCGCGTGCTCGGTGATCTCGATCACGATGCGCTGGCGACGCCAGCGAAGAGCTCGCAGAAGCGCGGGTCGAGAGCGGTCGCCGGTGACACGTTGAGCGCGAGCGCGACGCGCCTCCGGGAACTCGTCGATGCGCTGGAGCGCCGACCGGATCGCAGCGAGCTCCAGCTCGGCACCGAGCCTCGACCTCGTTCGCCTCGGCGAACCAGCACCGAGTGGTGGGACCGCATGGGCTCGGTCCAGAAGCGCGCCAGCGCTTCGAGCGAGACGATGCTGCAGTCCAGCAGGTCGAAGACCGGCTGAACTCGACGTCGACCCTGCTCGAGCCCGAGGATCGAACGGATTCGTGGACCACTCGAGCCGGCGCTTTCGCTCTCCAGCTGGTCGCGGTCGAGCTGGTCGGCCACGATCTCAGCCAGCACGCGCAGGAAGCGGACGTCGCGCCCGTTGAGCGATGGCTCCGCGGAGCGGCCGAGGCAGCAGAGCGTCCCGTAGAGCGTGCCGTCCCAGAGGCGAATCGGTACGCCGACGTAGGCGCCGATCCCGGCTTCACGGGTCAGCGGCAGATCCGGCGGTGCGATCGTCCGCTGCGCGCGTCGTTCACGAGGTGAGGGATCTCTCCCTTCGTCATGGGCCCGCAATGCGTCTGATCTACGGGGAGGCGCAGGCCGACGTCGAGGTCGAACCATTGGTGCCTCGCCGTCAACAGCCTGAACGACAAAGTCGCCGTCGAATCGCGGCCATGACCGCGACATCCATGTCGAGCGCGGCTCGGGCAAGCGACAGGATCCGCTCGATCGACTCGGCTCGAGCCGTCGACACTCGAGACGCGAGCTTCAGCCAGCACCGTCGAGGCTCGGCCCCGGCTTGGCTCGAGGCGACCTGCGCTCATGCTGTCCCCGCCTCGCGTGGGACTAGCCGCGTCACCGTTGCGGTGGGGAAGTCGAGGATCGCGTCGATCAGGCCGAGCGCGGGCGTGTCTTTCGTCAGGAGGCGCTCGGCTCCGGCGGCTTCGGCGTGCGCGCTGAGCTCGGGCGAACGTGCGCCGGTGACGACGACCACGCGCGAGCGCGGCGAGACACGCCGCACATGTCTCGTCGCCTCGATGCCGTCCATGGCTCGGCATGTGGACGTCCATGAGCACTGACGTCCGGTGCGGAGCGCTTCAGCCAGAGAGACGGCCTCGGTTCCACTCGCTGCGGACCCGACGACCTGGATCCGGTCGTCGATTCCGGAGTGAGCATCAGAGCTTCGCAGAAGAGCGCGTGGTCGTCGACGACGAGTATGCGCGGACGGGCTCACGGTCGTTGCGGCGGTGGTGAATGTGCGTCGCATGTGTGGAGGAGAACGCGTTCTTCCGCAAACTTGCGTCGACTAGCGCACAAGATCACCTCGTTCGAGGCGAGCGCTTCTCCTGCAGCGGCTGGTGGCTCGAACAGTGCCGCCTGGCCCTGGCCCACGCCGACGCAGAGCGTCGCGAGCCCGTACCGGCCGCCCCGGCGGCGCAGCTCGTGCAGGAGCGAGACGACCAGACGGGCGCCGCTCATCCCGAGGGGTGACCCATGGCGATCGCGCCGCCGTTCACGTTCACCTTCTCGTCGTCGAGGCCGAGCTCGCGGATGACGGCGAGGCTCTGAGACGCGAACGCCTCGTTCAGCTCCACCAGGTCGAGGTCTCGCCAACGGCCAGGCCGGTGCGTTCCATCAGCTTGCGGACGGCCGGCACCGGCCCGATTCCCATCACGCGCGGATCGACGCCCGCAACCGCGCTGCCAACGAACGCGTCCGAGCGGTTCGACGCCGAGTGGCTGCAGCCCGCTCTTCGCTCGCGATCACGAGCGCGGCCGCTCCGTCGTTGACGCCGCTCGCATTGCCGGCGGTGACGGAGCCGCCCTCGCGGAACACCGGTTTGAGGGCGGCGAGCTTCTCGGCAGTCGTGTCGGGACGTGGATGCTCGTCCCGCGTCAGCCCGTTGACGGCGATGAGCTCTTCGTCGAAGCGGCCCGAGTCCGCAGCGGCTGCCCAGCGCTGCTGAGAGCGGAGCGCGAAAGCGTCCTGATCCTCGCGCGACACGCCCCAGCGCTCGGCGACGTTCTCCCCGTCTCGCCCATCGACTCGAGCGGGAAGAGCTCCGGCGAGTCGCGGGTTCGGGAAGCGCCACCCGAGCTGCGTGTCGTATTCGGTCGCGTCGTCGCCGATGTCGGGCCTCGCGTGCACGAGCGGCGCGCGACTCATCGACCTCGACGCCGCCGGCGACGAAGAGGTCGCCGTCACCGGCAGCGATCGCGTGGGACGCCGCGATCACCGCGGACAGTCCCGAAGCGCAGAGACGATTCACGCGTCACACCGGCGACGGTCTCCGGCAGGCCCGCAGAGCAGACCGCCATGCGCGCGACGTTGCGGTTGTCCTCGCCCGCCTGGTTGGCGGCGCCGAAATAGACGTCCTCGATCTCCGCCGGTCCACTCCGCGCGCGCAACCGCCTCGGCGATCACCGTCGCGGCGAGATCGTCCGGCCGGACGTCAGCCAGAGCACCGCCCCTGCGCCCGATCGGGGTGCGGACTCCGGAGAGGATGACGGCGCGGCTCACGACTCGACGAACTCGACGCGCACGGGCTGTTCGTACGTGCCCGTCTCTTCTGCGCGCCGGAGCAACTCTTCGACTGCCTGCCGGCCCTCGTCGCCGTAATCGCAGGTGAGCTCGTTGACGTACATGGCGATGAACCGGTCCGCCGTATCGGGCGCGAGGTCGCGGGCGAAGCCGAGCGCGTACGTCATCGCTTCGCTGCCGGTTCGCCAGTCCGGTCCCGATGGATTCGCGAAGCACGGCCGACAGCTCCGGGAGTCGCGCAGACGTCACGCCGCGCGACGTTGACGCCGAGCGGCAACGGCAGGCCGGTCTCCAGCAGCCACCACTCACCGAGATCGAGCACCTTGACGAGCCCTTCGTCCTCGTAGGTCAGCTGACCCTCGTGGATCAGCAGACCCGCCGCGCGCGTCCCGACTTGACCTCGTCGAGGATGCGGTCGAACGGCAACGCGCGGTGCGCGAACGGTCCACCGAGCGCCATGCCGAGAACGAGGAACGCGGTCGTCAGCGACCCGGCACCGCGACCTCGACCTCTCGCAGCTCGTCGAGCGACAGGCTCGCGGGCAACGACGATCGGCCCGTAGCCGGATCCGATCGACGCGCCGTGCGGCAGGAGCGCGTATGCGTCCTGCACGAGCGGGTAGGTCGCGAGCGACAACGCGGTCACTTCGAGCCTCCCGTCGAGCGCCCACTCGTTCAGCACCTGGATGTCCTCGGGGACGAACTCGAACTCGAAGCCGCGCGGATCGACACGGCCCGAGACGAGCGCCCAGGCCATGAACGCGTCGTCGGGATCTGCCGAATGACCGATGCGGATGCGCACGAGTGGGAGCCTCCAGACTGTGGAGTCATGGCTAAGCCGCCACTGACCGACGCGATCCAGGATTACCTGCGCGAGATCTACAAGCTCGGCCTCGACGGCGGGCGCGTGACGGTGACGGCGCTCGCGAAGCGCTTGGGCGTTTCACCTGCGTCTGCGAGCGCGATGGTCAAGAAGCTCGCCGCGCTCGACCTCGCAGAGCACCAGCCGTACCACGGGATCGAGCTCGACCGCCGCGGGCGAGAAGGTCGCGCTGGAGGTGATCCGGCATCACCGCCTGCTCGAGCTCTACCTCTGCCGAGACGCTCGGAGTGGATGTGGACAACGTGCACAACGAGGCAGAGCTGCCTCGAGCACGCACTGTCAGAGGAGCTGGAGGAGCGAATCGACCAGGCGCTCGGCTTCCGACGCACGATCCCCACGGCGACCCGATCCCGGACGCGAACCTCGGAGCAACGCCTAGCGGCGCCCGAAGAACCACCGTTCCAAAGGCTTCAGCAGCTCGTCGCGCGTGAACGGCTTCATCTTCTTCGGGTGCCCGTCGCTCGGAGACGCTCAGGTCGTCCTCCAGGGCTTCGTTGGCCGCTTCGAGCGCGTCGTCGAGCTCGTAGCCCTCGAAGAGATAGTCGTTCTGGCGCGGCTCGTCACTCGAGCGTTGCGCCAGGTTGACGGCCCGGCCCACGGCCCACACCGCGCCTGCTTGCGCTCGATCCAGATCACGATCGTCTCGGCGGCGCCGGCATCGTCGACCCAGTGGACGACCCGCTCGGCGAAGCGGCCCTCCGTGGATTTCCGCCTCACGGTTGCAAGGATACAATCGTCTGAATGCAGCGACTCGCAATCCTGCTGCGCCCCCTTCTCGTTTCTCTTCGCCGGAACCAGCACCGAGGAGCGCGTTGCCGCGTACGTCATCCGCGAGCACGCCGCGGGCGCGGCCTCGGCGAGATCCTCGAGGACCGCTACGTGCAGAACCGGCTCAGCCCGCGACAGCGTCTGCGCATGCTCGACCGGCCGGAGCTGATCCAGGCGCTCGGCGACGAGACCGTCGAGGACACCACGCCGCGATCTCGAAGCCTTGCGCAGCCAGAGCGCGAGCCCAACGCCACGCTCGCGCGCACGGTCGACTGCCGCGGCTGCAATCGCCACGTCCCACGCGGCGATTCCATTCGACTTGAACACGACGATGTCGCCCTGCGACTGCCTTCCCGGCAGCTCACCCGACACGACCTCGTGAGCTCGTGCACCTCGAGCCAGTCGAGCACTCGGTGCTGAATCGGCTCGATCAGATCGGCGGACTCGATCCGCGCCTGCTCCTTCCAGTCGCAACAGACGAACGACGCGCGTTCGAGGACGACGTTGTCCAGCTCGCGTGAGGACGGCTTGTCTCGCTCCTGCAGCGCAGACGAGGGCCCCAGGCCGAAGCCACTCCCGCGCAGAACAGGATCACGCGAGCTCGTGATCGTGACGACGACCGTCCTGCTCTGCGGCCTCGCGGTTGCTCTCCGCCGGCTCCGCGCCGACCCGCTTGCAGAATGCCTCGAGGTTGCGCTCGGTCCGGCAGTAGGCGACGACCCGTTCGATCGTCGGCACCGGCGGCGCGGATACACGTGACCTGTGTCTCGGCCTGCCGTGCCGCAACCGATCACCCCGAGCGAGGATGCACCTTCGCGCGCGAGATGCTTCGCAGCAACACCGCTGGCCGCACCCGTGCGCAGGCGCCCGAGGTGATCCGCCTCGATCAGCGCCACGAGCTCGGGACGATCGGTCGCGAAGAGCGCGACGACGAATGCCGCTCCCTGAGCGGTCGCCCCGTACGCCTTTACACCCGCGTAGCCGAGCTCGAGGTCCGATGCCGCCATGTCGGCCAGCCGCCCCTCCTGCAATTTGAGCCGCCGTCGTGGAGCGATCTCCACCGCGCCCGCCGCCATGCGGAGGAAGGAGCCCTCGACGGCATCGACGGCATCGGCGGGAGGTGAGCAACTCCTGTACGTCGCTCTCGAGAGGAAGAGCGTCACACGAGCTCGGCGCCGTCTCGCACGACGATCCTGCTGCCTTCGATGCGGACGACCGACTCCCAGGGAACGGCATCGGGAGTTTGCGCCCTCGGAGTGCCGATGCCGAAGTGCTCGAGCCGGCCCCGCCGGCCGACGACGAGCTCGGTGACCTTCAGGCTCCCGCCGGCGACAATCGCGCGCATGTCGCGGCAGCGCCTGATCCGCCGCCCGGACTCGGTCTCGACCATGCGGCCGACCATAGAGGAGTACGTCCTCAACGGTCCGACCCGGAATCTTCTCGATGTACGGTCTCAGGCGATCGTCGCCGCGGCCGAGCCCGAGCTCTTCGGCGCGCTTGCCGAGCGTGACGTGCGAGTGGATCTCTGCAACCTCACTCCACGGGACGCGAACTCGGCTGCCGCCGCCCAACCAGGCGGCGATCCGTCCGAGCACTCCGGCTCGGCCGCGCCAGACGCCGGGACCGCAGAGAATCGCGACCACTTCGAGCGCCCCACCTGGGCCGCCCTCGAGCGCGAGATCGTCGACCTTCCCGCAACGTCTGCTCACCGAGTCGAGCAGCTGATGATCGGAAGACATTGAGCCTGAGGTCGACCGACTCGGTCAATTCTGACCCACGTTCGTGAGGATCATCAGCGGCACGGCCGTGAGCGCGATCACCATGATCACGACCAAGTACACCAGGCCGAGCACGTTCCCGAGGCGACCGTTCGTGTACTCGCGCATGTACGCGCGATCGTTCGCGACGAGGAAGATGGGGATGTAGGTCAACGGTAGGGCCACCGCCGAGAAGATCACTGCGTACTCCGTCAGTTGCACCGGGTCGACGCCGGTCATGACGGCACCGAGCGCAAGCGACGAGCAAGACGAGCCACGACGCCGTGAAGCGAGGCGCCCCGCGCGGATGACGGTAGCGGCCCCATTCCCATCCGAGGAACTGCGCCAGGTTGTAAGCACCGGAGAAGAGCGTGTCGATCGAGGCGCCGCCTACCGCGAAGAGAATGCCCACGAGTGCGAGGAGCAGCCCGATCTGGCCGAGCGGGACTTCGACACCGAGGGCGATCGAGCCCAGGAACTCGGGCTGCAGCCCTTTGTCGAGAAAAAGAGCGCGGCGCCGACGATCATCAACGCAAACGAGAGAAAGCCGCCGAGCCCGTAGCCGATCTGCGCGTTCACCCTGTTCAGCCTGAGGTCCTTCGGCCCCCAGCGCTCCTGGACGCCGCCGGAGGAGTAGAAGTAGACCTCGTACGGTGTCATCGCGGCGCGCTCAGCAGGCCGATGGCGAAGTACGCGTACAGCAGCGGGCTCTGCGTGTTCATGTGCCGGGACGAATCCGTGGGCGACAGCCCCCAGGAGGGGTGGAGCTTCACGGCCGCGACCGCGAACACGAGCATGCACAAACCGCCGTACCCGAAGACGCGCTCGACCCATTCGAACGGCGTCACCCAAACCACGATCGACAAGCGCCACGCCCGCGACGAGGATCAGCCAGCGGTAGGGAAGTCCCGAGAGCAGTTGCGAGGCAGATCGCGACGCCGCCGATCTCCGCGGTGCAGTGTCATCAGGTTGACGACCTGCGCCGAGATCAGCGCCGACGAGCCCCACCTTGAAGCCGATGACGTTCTCGCACCGCGTCGAAGACCGGCGCTTCCGCGAGACCGCCGCGACTCGTCCGCACATCTCGGGTAGACGATGATCCCCACCACTCCGATCACGATCACCCAGAGCAGCTGATAGCCGAAGTCGTCGCGCCGGCGGAGACGTTGAAGACGAGATCGCCGATGTCGACGAAGCTTCGCCGATCGCGGCGAGGATTCCGAGCGCGACCTGGAAGATCTTCATCTTGCGAGCCTGTCCGCCGCGTGTCGGCGTCGTCGGCGAGCGGTTGCTTGAGCGATTGAGCGGCCGGCGGTCAGTCGGGTGCAGGTGAAGCTGCTCGAGCTGGCTGGAAACGTTTCCGGCGAGCCTGGAGCAGCCTCGCGCACGTCAGGCGGTGATTCCAGGCGACGTCGGGCGCTTGCCGAGCGCGTCCGCGCAGATCGGCTGCGGCTTGCGACAGCTCCTTCGCATGCACGCGGGCGAAGTACTTGGTCGAAGCGCCCTTCGACACGTCGTTCGCGAGCAACTCGCCTCTCGGTCGCTCGCAAGCGATCCGACCTTCTCCGCGTCCCGCTTCCAGGCATGCGTCGACCGTTCCGGCCGTTGCATCCCGCAACCACCACGGCGAGTAGGGCGAGCACCACCGCGCAACGAGAGGAGTCCGCCACGACCACGGTCTTGCTCGACCGCACCCGTGGCGAAACGTGGCCGTTCGTCTCCCGCACGGCCGCAGCTGGACCTGGGAGACGGGCAGCTGGTCGCTTCACCTCGCTAGACTGGACGCGGCTTCAGGGCGCCCGTAGCTCAGGGGATAGAGCGCTGCCCTGCGGAGGCAGAGGTCGCAAGTTCGAATCTTGCCGGGCGCATGGCCGCGCGAAGCCGCCGCGCTACGCGGGCCATGATGTTTTCGCGCGGAGTCCTTCGTCCGAGTAGCGGTGATCAGCGAAGCCGGGCAAAGCCCGTCTTCGCGGCGAGCTTCTAGTTGCGCGTCGGTCGGGACCTCTCTACATCGCACATAGCCGAGCGCCACACCCGGGACTGCGCTCGTGATGCGGCCGACCTTCTTGCCGTCGAGCAGCAGTTCGGTCACCTGGGGTCGCGTCGCCTTCGATCGTCCAGCACGCGCAGCTTGCGAGTTCACCTTGCCGCGGTAGCGCTGACGCGCGATCGGCTCCTGGCCCGGATAGCAGCCTTTGCTGAAGCTGATGTGCGTTTCGTCGAGGCCCGCTTCGGCCGGGAGGATCTGCATCGTCGATCTCTCGGCCCCAGCGCGGAATGCCTGACTTCGATCCGCCAGCGCTCGAGCTCCTCCTCGCCGACCTCTTCGCCCGCCGGACGCTCGTCGAGCACTTCCTCGCCGCCGAGGACCAGCCACGACTCGTGCTCCTCCGGCTCGATCTCGACCTTCGCGGCGAAGCGCGTCCGCAGCAAGCTGCGTGCGCACCGTGTCCCCGAGCTCCGGCTCGGTCAGGCACCAGAAAGTCCTCGTCTGCCGCGGCGGCAGCACGCGCAGCGGCGCGATGACGCGCGCCTTCGCCGGTCAAGCAGCAGCGCGTCGCAGGCTTCGCCGACAGCGAGTGCCTCGACGTCGTTCGAGACCATGCGCTGCAGGTAGTCGGCAGCGTCGGGCCCGCGCGACGCGGAGGAACGCGCGGGGACGCCGCGCGACGGCCGGTGACGTGACGCTTTGCACGCCATCTAGTCTAGGTACGCGATGAGCCTCTTCCGATCCAAGGCGGAGCAGAAGCTGATCGACAAGGGGCTCGATCCGGCCCGGCTCCCACCCGGCCAGTACCTGACGGAGAAGTGGCCCGTGCTCCACGCCGGCACCGTCCCGCAGACCGATCTCGCGACCTGGGACTTCAAGGTCTTCGGCGAGGTCGAGAAGCCGATCACGCTCGAGCTACGACGAGCTGCAGGCGCTGCCGCACACGCGAGATCACGACCGACATCCACTGCGTCACGCGCTGGAGCCGTTTCGACACGTCGCTTCAGCGGCGTGCACTGGCGCGAGCTCGCGAAGCTCGTCCAGCCGAAGCCGAGCGCGCACGTTCGTGCTCGCCCACGCCGAGCAGGGGCTTCACGGCGAACGTGCCGCTCGCGGCGCTCGAGGACGACAACGCGCTGATCGCCTGCGAGGCGGACGGCGAGCCGCTCGAGCCCGACCACGGCTGGCCGCTGCGACTCGTCGTCCCCTGCGCGCTACTTCTGGAAGAGCGCCAAGTGGCTGCGCGGCATCGAGCTGTCTCGCCGCAGACCAGCCCGGCTTCTGGGAGCGCTACGGCTACCACAACGACGCCGACTACTGGAAGGAACAGCGCTACGGATTCTGAGCCAGCGAATGCCCCTTCTCGTTCACCCGTTCGAGGGAGAGGGCGGAGCGACTGAGCTGACCGATACCTCATGCGAACCACCTCCCCTAATCCCCTTCGCAAAGCTGGCCCTCCAGGTCGCCGGGGTTTTTCCGGACTCTGCGCACGGCATCAGTCCATACCGCCGGAGCACGAGTGCATGCACCAACGCAGCGGAGTGCGGGATGGGACGCGTGGCGCTAGTTCCACCGCCCGCGGACGGATTCATCCGTCCGCCACCCCCTACTGACGACAGAGAGGCCGGGCTTTGCCCGGCACCTCTGGGTAGCAACGATCCTCTCGACGAAAGCGCGTAAGCCTTTCGGCGAAGGTCTGCTTACATCATGTCCATGCCGCCCATGCCGCCCGGCATTCCGGCACCGCGCCGGCTTCTTCTCGGGGGCCTCGGCGACGATCAGCCTCGGTCGTGAGGGATGTTCTTGCCGATCGACGCGGCGTTCTGCAGCGCCGAGCGGACGACCATCGTCGGGATCGGTGATCCCGGTCTTGATCAGGTCCTCGTACCTCGCTCGTCTCGACGTTCAGCCCGTGACCCTTCGGCGAGTTCGGACCTGTCGACGACGATCGAGCCTTCGAGACCCGCGTTGTACGCGAGCTGGCGGAACAGGCCCTCGAGCGCGCGGACGATGATCGCGCCGCCGGTCCGCTCGTCACCCTCGCAGCTCGTCGAGCGTTGATCGAGTCGACCGCGTTCAGGAGCGCGACGCCGCCGCCCGGGACGACGCCCTCCTCGAGCGCGGCGCGAGTCGCCTGCAGTGCGTCCTCGACGCGGTGCTTCTTCTCCTTCATCTCGGTCTCGGTCGCAGCGCCGACCTTGACGACCGCGACGCCGCCGGACAGCTTCGCGAGCCGCTCCTGGAGCTTCTCGCGGTCGAAGTCGGAGTCGGTGTTCTCGATCTCGGCCTTCAGCTGCTTGATGCGGGCCTTGATCCCGTCGGAGTCGCCGGCGCCGTCGATGATCGTCGTCGTGTCCTTGTCGACGACGACGCTTGCGGGCGTGGCCGAGCTGCGTGAGCTTCGTGTTCTCGAGCTTGAGGCCCATCTCCTCGGTGATCACCTCGGCGCCGGTGAGGATCGCGATGTCCTCGAGCATCCGCTTGCGGCGGTCGCCGAAGCCCGGCGCCTTGACGGCGACGGCCGTGGAACGTGCCGCGCAGCTTGTTGACGACGATCGTCGCGAGCGACTCGCCCTCGACGTCCTCGGCCACGATCAGCAGCGGCTTGCCGGCCTGGATGACCTGCTCGAGCACCGGCAGCAGGTCGCTTGACCGCGCCGATCTTCTGGTTCGCGACCAGGATGTACGGGTCGTCGAGCACCGCCTCCATGCGCTCGGGGTCGGTGATCATGTACGGCGACAGGTAGCCCTTGTCGAACTGCATGCCCTCGGTGAACTCGAGCTCGAGGCCGAACGTCTGGCCCTCCTCGACGTTCACGACGCCGTCCTTGCCGACCTTCTCGATCGCGTCGGCGATGACGTCGCCGATCTCGCGCTCGCGCGACGAGATGGTCGCCACGCGGGCGATGTCCTCCTTGCCGGAGATCTCGTCCGACTGCGTCTTCAGGTTCTCGACGACCGCGTCGACGGCCTGCTCGATCCCGCGCTTGAGCGCCATCGGGTTGGCGCCGGCGGCGACGTTCTTCGAGGCCCTCGCGGACGATCGCCTGGGCGAGCACGGTCGCGGTCGTCGTGCCGTCGCCGCGCGACGTCGTTCGTCGCCGTGGCGACCTCACGGACGAGCTGCGCGCCCTGGTTCTCGAAGACGTCCTCGACCTCGATCTCACGTGCGATCGTGACGCCGTCGTTCGTGATCGTCGGGCGCGCCGAACTTCTTGTCGAGCACGACGTAGCGCCCCTTCGGGCCAAGGGTGACCTTGACCGCGTCGGCGGGGATGTTCACGCCACGCTCGAGGCACGGCGCGCGTCCTCGTTGAACTTCAAGCTCCTTGTGAGCCATGTGTTTTCGATACCTCCGTTAAGTTCACTGGACTTCGCGCCCGCGAGCTCTGCGGTCGCCGATCGACCTTTGCGAGAGACGTCGGACTCGCGGAGGATCAGAACCTCGTCGGTGCCGACCTTGATCTCCGTTCCGGCCGTACTTGCTGAAGATGATCTCGTCATCCTCGGCAACGTCCATTGGGATGTGCTTCCCGTCTTCGTCCGACGACTCCGGGCCAACAGCGAGGACTCGGCCGCGCTGCGCTTCTCCTTGGCCGTGTCGGGCAGCACGATGCCGCTTGATCGGTCTGCTCCTCTTCATCGAGGACTTCGACGATCAGACGGTCGCCAAGCGGCTGCAGGTTCATCCACACTCCTCCTGTTCAGACGACTTTGTGACAACCATTGGCACTCTCACGGTGAGAGTGCCAGGGCATCCTAGCTGGGTCCGGCCTCCCCTGCAAGCGCAGAAGCGGCCCTGTGTTACAAAGTCCCGGTGCGCCGGGAGTTCTCTGCTGGAGGCGTCGTCGTCCGGAACCTCGCGGCGCGCGCGGTTGTGGCCGCCATCAGGCCGCGGCGGAAGCCGGAGGCACCTGGGCTCTGCCGAGAGGGCCTGATCGGCCCCGGCGAGCGGGCCGAGGACCAGCGCTGCCCGCGAGGTGACAGGAGGAGACCGGAGTCGAGGCGACCCCGGTGGAGAAGCTCGGCGACGTCCGCTACGTCTACACCTGGGCCGGGAACGGGTCTTCAAGGTGGTCAGCTTCTTCCTCTTCCGCTACCGGGCCGGCCGCCTCGGCGACATCCCTCCCGAGCACGCCCACGAGGTCGCGGAGACTCGGTGGCTCCCACTCGAGGAGGCGCCCGAGCTCCTCGCCTACAAGGGCGAGCGGGAGATGGCGGCAAAGGCGCTCGAGCGGCTCTCGCGTTAGGCTCCGCGCGTGAGCGAGCCGGAGCAGCCGAGGCAGACCGACTCCCGCCCATGTGCCGGAATCCCGGTTGCAACGCGGGGTTCGCTACTCGCATCGGACCGAGCCTCTACCTCTCGCTCGCGATCGCGCTCGCGACGATCGTCTTCCTGATCCTGCTGATCGCCCGAAACACGAGCCGCGTCAAGCGTCGACTACGTCTTCGGCGAGCACCAAGACCGGGCTTGGTCTGGCTGGTCATCATCAGCGCGATCACCGGCTGGGTCCTCGGCATCGTGACCGCCTTCCTCATCCGCCGGCGCACCCGCTGGCGCCAGCCCACGTGAACGAGGCGATGTACGCACTCAACTTCTACTCACCGATCGTCGCGGAACAGCTGAAGAGCGGTCGCAAGACGCGCGACGATCCGCCTCGGCGACAAGTCCGCGAAGTACCGGAAGGGGATGATCGTCCAGGTGCTCGCGGGGGCGCGGTTCAGCCCGCGCGAGCGGGTCTTCAACGCAGTGATCGACAAGGTGGAGGTGAAGACCCTCGCCGACCTTTCCCCGCGCGAGATCGAGCACGACAACCCGGAGATCCGGCGCACGGAGGACATGGCGTCCTTCCTCAGCCAGCTCTACAACCGCGAGGGTCACGCCTGACGACACGGTGACCGTGATCCGCTTCATGCCAGATCCGCTAGCGGCGGCGGATCTTCGTTCCGAACAGCTCGGGATCACGCAGCTGCGTCCCGCAGGACTCGCAGTCGACCGCGAAGATCGAGCTGAACGGCGCGCTGCACGAGGACAGCGGCGCAGCATCGCGCCGCCGCACTGGGGGCACTGCTCCGGAACGTCGGCCTCGAAGTCGTCGAACCAGCGCGCGAGCCGCGCCGCAGCCGAGGCAGAAGGCGACCCAGTCGCCGAGCACCTTGCGGCGCTCTTCGCGCAGCCAGTCCGACGCCTTTCCCATGAAGCGATGGTAACCCAGTCGTTAGAGTGCCACCGCTATGGCCATCGCCCGGGAAGCCGAGCCGGTCGGCTCGCTGAGAGAGGTTCGAGGAGGCGGGCCTCGACCGCGAGGACCTCCTCGGCGATCTACCAGCAACATGCTGATGACCCGCGGGATCGAGGAGCGCGGCCACATCCTCTATCGCCAGGGCAAGATCCCCGGCTCGTTCTACACCGGACGGGGCAACGAGGCCGGCTGCCGTCGGCGTCGCGACCGCGATGGGCGCCGACGACGTCGGCACGCCGCTGCACCGCGACATGGGCGTCCACATCGTGCGCGGCGTCGAGCCGTGGCGGATCTTCGCCCAGTACATGGGCCGGGCCGACGGGCCGACGCAAGGGCAGGGACGGCAACGTCCACATGGCCGACTCGAAGCTCGGGCTGATCGCGATGGTCAGCCACCTGCCGGCGATGCTCCCGGTCGCGGTCGGCTGCGCGCTCGCCTTCCGCATCCGCGAGGAGAAGCGCGTCGCCGTCGGCTGGTTCGGCGAAGGCGCGTCTGCGCGCGGCGACGCGCACGAGGCGATGACGCTCGCCGGCGTCCGCAAGCTGCCGATGGTCTTCATCTGCGACAACAACCAGTGGGCGTACTCGACGCCGACGCACCTCGAGTTCGCGACCGAGCACGTCGCGGACCGCGCCGAGGCGCTACGGCTTCGAGGGAGTCGTCGTCGACGGCACCGACGTGCTCGCCGTCTACCGAGAGGCGAAGCCGCGCGATCGAGAAGGCGCGCGCGGGCGGCGGCCCGACGCTGATCGAATCGCGTGACGCTGCGGATGGAAGGCCACGCCGTGCACGACGACGCGTTCTACGTCCCGAAGGAGATGTTCGAGAAGTGGGCGGAGAACGACCCGATCGAGCGCTTCCGCACCTGGCTGCGCGAGAACGCCGACATGTCCGACGAGGAGGAGGACGAGATCTCGGCGAGGTCAAGAAGGCTGCTCAACGACGCGCTCAAGCGCGCCGAGGAGTCGCCGCTGCCGGACCCGTCCGACGCTGACCGAGGGCGTCTACGCGACGCCGGAAGACCTCGACACGCCTCACCACAAGTAGCATGGCCGAGCTGACCTACCTGCAGGCGATCTCCGACGGCCTCCGCGACGGAGATGCGGCGCGACAAGCGCGTCTTCGTGATCGGCGAGGACGTCGGCGTGTACGGCGGCGCGTTCAAGGTCACGCTCGGCTTCCAGGAGGAGTTCGGGCCCTGGCGGGTGATCGACGCGCCGCTCGCCGAGACGGCGATCGTCGGCGCGTGCACCGGCGCGGCGATGATGGGCATGCGCCCGGTCGCCGAGATGCAGTTCGCCGACTTCATCTCCTGCGCGTGGGACCACCTCGTCACCGTCGCGGCGAAGCAGCGCTACCGCGCCGGAACGCCGGTGCCGATCACCGTCCGGCTCCCGTCGGGAGGCGGGTTCTCCGGCGGGCCGTTCCACTCGCAGAACCCGGAGTCGTCGTTCGCGCACATCCCCGGGCTCAAGTGCGTCTGCCCGGCGACGCCCGGAGGACGCGAAGGGCCTGCTGATCAGCGCGATCGAGGACCCGAACCCCGTCCTCTACTTCGAGCACAAGCACCTCTACCGCCGGATCAAGGGCGAGGTGCCGGAGGAGCGCTACACGGTGCCGATCGGCAAGGCGCGCACGCACCGCGAAGGCGAGCGACATCTCGCGTGATCACCTGGGGCGCGATGGTCTACACCGCCGACGAGGCGGCGCAGCAGCTCGAGCGACGACGGCGTGTCGGTCGAGATCATCGACCTACGCACCGTGATGCCGTGGGACAAGACGGCGGTGCTCGGAGTCGGCGCGAAAGACGTCGAAGGTGCTCGTGCTGCACGAGGACACGCGCACCGGCGGCTTCGGCGCGCGAGATCGCGGCGACCGATCGCCGAGGAGGCGTTCGAGGACCTCGACGCGCCGCGTGCAAGCGGATCGCGGCGCCCGACACGCCGGTGCCGTTCTCGCCGCCTGCTCGAGAAGGCGTTCATCCCGCAGGTCGACGACGTCGTCGCCGGCCTGCGCGAGCTCGCGGAGTACTAAGGAGAACCGATGGCCACCACCGAGACAGTCGACGTCGTCATGCCGCAGATGGGCGTGTCCGTCTCCGAGGGCACGATCACCAAGTGGCTGCAAGCAGGAGGGCGAGCAGGTCGAGGCCGGACGAGCCGCTGCTCGAGATCTCGACCGACAAGGTCGACACCGAGGTGCCGAGCCCGGGCACCGGCGACGCTGACGCAGATCCTCGTGCAGGAAGGCGAGACGGTCGACGTCGGAACGAAGCTCGCGGTGATCGCGCGGCGAGGGCGGCGGCCGGCTGCGCCGACAGGACGACGTCGCCCGAGCCCGCGACTGCGCAGGCCGCGCGCCGAGTCGGCCGACGTCTCCGAGCGCCGGCGACCCCGACCGCCGAGACGGTCGCGGACGAGCCGCACTCGCGCCGCCGCCGCGAGCGAGACGACGGAGCCGTCGTCCACGAACGGCAAGACGTTCGTGCTCGCCCGTCGTCGCGAAGATCGCGTCCGAGCACGGCGTCGACCTCGAGCCAGGTGCAGGGCACCGGACGCGGCGGCCGCGTGACGAAGAAGGACATCCTCAGCTTCATCGAGTCGGGCGGCAGGCTGCGCCGCCAGCCGCAACACCCGCGCAGACCTCAGGCACCGAGCGCGCCGCAGCCGGCAGCCAGCAGCCGCGCCCGGCACCGGCGGCCGCAGCCCGTGTCGTGCGCGCAGGCCGGCGAAAGCTTCGAGCCGATGACCGCGATGCGCAAGGGCATCGCCGAGCACATGCGCCGCTCGCTCGACACCTCCGCGCACGTCACGAGCGCGATCGAGGTCGACATGTCGAAGGTCGTCGCGATCCGCGCGAAGCTGAAGAAGGAGTACCAGCAGAGCTACGGCGTCAACCCGACCTACCTCATCTTCGTCGCGCGCGCGGTCGTCGAGACGCTGCGCGAGTACCCGTGGATCAACGGCGAGATCCGCGGCGACCAGATCGTCACGCGCAGCTACGTCAACCTCGGCTTCGCCGTCGAGCTCGCGGACGGCAAGGGCCTGATCGTCCCGGTCGTCAAGAACGCCGAGAGGCCTGAACCTGCTCGGGATGGCGAAGGCCGTCACCGACATCGCGCAGCGCGCCCGCGACAAGAAGCTGCTGCCCGACGAGGTGCAGGGCGGCACGTTCACGATCACGAACCCCGGCGGCTACGGCACCTTCCACGGCACGCCGGTGATCAGCCAGCCGCAGGCCGGCGATCCTCGGCACCTACGCCGTCGTCAAGCGGCCCTGGGTCGTCCAGGACGAGCTCGGCGAGGACGTGATCGCGATCCGGCCGATCATGAACCTCACGCTCACGTACGACCACCGCCTCGTCGACGGCGCGCTCGCCGGCCGCTTCCTGCGCGACCTGCGCGAGAAGCTCGAAGACCTGGGACGAGTCGGCTTACTAGCTAAGCTCGGCTTTGTCAGGCTGAGCGGTGGCGTGTCGTACGGTGAACGCGAGGAACCAATCCTCTTTTGTCTCGTCGTTCGATCGTCAGCCGCAGCTCGTAACGCCCCTCGTCGAGCACCGAGCGGGCCGAACGGCACGACGAGCGGCGCGTCGACCGGTGTTCCCGGCCGAGCCCAGCGGGGCGTCCGACCTCGAACTCTCCTTCGCGCACGCGACGGCTCGCCGCTTGGGATCGGCACCCCTGGCCGTCGGCGTCGAGCAGCTCCAGCCTGAACGTTGTGCTTCGCGTTCGTCTGGTCCCACGGAATCTGGAACAGCGCAGCGACGAAGAAGCCGAACGGACCCCGCGCGTTCATCACCGACCAGCCGCCGCCGATGCACGTCTAGCTTGCCGTTCGCCACCCGCGCGCGAAGTCGGCGATCATGAGGGTCACCTTCACAGCCCTAGGCAGCTTTGCAGGTCGCCGCCAGAGCCTGCAATGCATGAGCCGCGGTGCCTACCTGCTCGATCTCGGCCTCGTTCCGTACCAGGAGGCCTGGGACTGCCAGCGCTCGCTCGCCGGTGCGGTCTCCCAGGGCGCGATCCCCGGACACGGTCGTCTTCCTCGAGCACCCACCGGTCGTCACACTCGGCCGTCGCAGCGACGCGGAGGAACTGCACGTCCCCGAGGGCGCGGAGGTCGAGGTCGTCGAGACCGAACCGCGGCGGCAAGTCCACCTTCCACGGGCCGGGCCAGCTCGTCTGTTACCCGATCCTCGACCTGCAGTCGGCACGGGAAGGACGTGAAGAAGTACGTGCGCGACCTCGAAGAGGCACTCATCCGCACGGTCGGCCCCGCCTCGGCCTCGAGGCGACGCGCATCGACGGCCTCACGGGCGTCTGGCTCGAACGCCCGCCGCGCAAGATCGCCTCGATCGGCGTGCACATCTCACGCTGGGTGACGACGCACGGCTACGCGCTGAACGTCGACCTCGATCCCGCACCGTTCACCGAATGGATCACCGCGTGCGGTCTCGAGGACGCGGCCTTTCACGACGATCGCCGCGCGAGCTCGACCGGCCCGTGACGGTGGACGAGGTCAGGCCTCCGGCGCGCGACAGCGCTGGCAGAGTGTTCGGCCTGACGCTCAAGCAAATCCGGCCGACGAAGGGCACGGCCTCTGGAACCAGCCGATCCACGGCCAGCTTGCCGCGAAGCAGACGACGGTGCGGGGCCGGCGAGGGCCCGCACCGAATGATCGATCCTACGGGTTGAAGTTCGCGACCAGGACGTCCTGGTTCGGCGGCGTCGCACCAGGATGCCGCGGAAGTCCGTCCAGGAAGCGTGGGCCTTGCCATCCGTGCCCATCGCGATCTGCGAGTAGTCGCCGATGAACCGGGCCGTCAGCAAACTGCGACGTACGGGTTCGAGCTCTGGCTCGTCAGCCGAGCTCGTCGCCGAAACCCTGACCCCGACGACACCTTCGCAGCGTAGTCGAGGCAGACGTTTTCGATCGACGGGCTGGGCGGAATCAAGGTCGGCGTTGGTGTTGGTCTGCCGCAGTGCAGTTGTTGTCCGTCGCATTTGGCAGCGCGTACTCCACGGCGTGTAGTAGCTGATCAGCGACGCTTGTTGTTGTAGCTCGCGACCGACGGGAACACCTTGTCAGCCGAACCGACGGGGTCACCTGTTGACTGGCGCGCATCGATTCACGGCCCACGCTATCACGGATGGGCTTCACCTGATTGGAGGTGTGTCCGGTGAAGGACGTCCACCGTTCCACAGTTCCCGGAGCCTTGCTGGTCTGATCCACGCGATCGCGATCTTCCCGCTGACCGGATCGACACTCATCGACGGGTAGCTGTTGAGCCGGAAGTGCATGTCGGACAGCGTCTGCCGCCCGGCGAAGAATGGGATAGCAGTCGAGATCGTCGAACACGCGGGGAGCTCGTTCGGTCTGGAACGAGTCAGGCCGTCGTCCGTCGAGTCGCGCCAGCACCATGGCATCGGTCGTGTAGCCGAACAGCGGCGACGTCGCCACGTAGCGACACGTACAGCGCGCCGTCAGGGCCGTACTGCACCTGCGATCCCTGGTCGAACGGATGCGCGGCGTCGGAGACCGGGAAGCCCTGGCGGTTCCAAGTCTTGCCGTAGTCCTTCGAGAATGCGCCGACGATCGGCGACTCCCGATAGCCCGGCCCCATGCGGACCCAGGTTGAAGCGCGTCCAGTGTGACCACGATCCTTCCGTTCGGGCCGGCCGCGATCCAGTCCTTGTCGTGGAGGAAGTTGCCGGCGTCCGTGTAGGCGACGACGTTTGGCGCGCTCCAGGTCTTGCCGCCGTCTGCGGGACACTGCTGACGACGATGGCCGGACGCCGGGCTCACGCGGCTGAACGCAATGTTCGCGTAATAGGCTACCCCATCCGGACTGAACGGCCACGACGGGATCGCCCGCCGAATCGAACTTCTTCATCTAGCCCGGTAGCGCCGGTCTCGGCCGTCAGGCTGGGCAGCTGGACGTGTCCCCCAGGCTTGCGCCACCGTCGAACGAGTAGTACGCCCAGCCCGGTGGCGTCGTTCGAGTCCGGTGAAGTCGCAGCAGACGCGATAGTCGTTCGCTCCTGCGATCGAGGTTGTTCGGATTCGTCGGATTGATCAGCGATCGTCGTCTCGTTCTGCGGCGTCGTGCAGCCGAGGTTCGAGAAGCCGCTGTTGTTCACCTGATCGCCGGTGATGACGTCTGGCTCTGCAAGGATGTAAGCGCTCCGTACGTGAGAGGAATCGTCGACGCAGAGCGGCAAATCCCGCGGCCGGTCCGGGGGTTCGAACTCTTCCGTCCGTCCCCACGTTCGCCCACGGTGCGTTGACCGTCGGATCGAACCTGAACTCATGCCCCGGAGCCGATGCGGCGGACGCGCCAGACGGCCGCTGCGGCGCACGCACGCTGCCGCCAACGAGAGTGCCACGATCGCTCGCTTCACTTCGTCGCTCCGCTTTGGCTCGTCTTCCCTGTCCGGCGGCACTCTGCAAGGCCTCACTGAGACTGATCCGGATGGACACGTCGCTTCCCGTCGCAGAGCGGCCGCGCCGACCGGAGTGGATGAAGGTCCGCGCGCCGAGCCCGGACTCGCGCTACTTCGACGTCAAGAAGCTGATCCACGGCGCGAGCCTGCACACGATCTGCGAGGAAGCGCGCTGCCCGAACATCGGCGAGTGCTGGGGACGCGGCACGGCGACCTTCCAGATCCTCGGCGACACGTGCACGCGCGCCTGCCGCTACTGCTACGTGCACAGCGGCAGGCCCGAGAGCCCGCCGGACCCGCTCGAGCCGCTGCGCCTCGCGCAACGTCGCGGCGCAGATGGAGCTGAAGCACGTCGTCGTCACGTCGGTCGACCGCGACGACGTCGCCCGACCGCGGCGCCGGGCATTACGCAGCGACGATCCGCGCGCTCGAAGCAGAAGCTGCCCGGACGCCTCGGTCGAGGTGCTGACGCCTGACTTCCTCGGCGTCGAGGAGGAGGCGCTCCAGACGGTCATCGCGCGCGCGCCCGGACGTCTTCAACCACAACATCGAGACCGTCCGCCGCCTGCACGCGCGCATGCGCGGCGCGAAGGCGAGCTACGACAAGGCGCTCTGGCTTCTGCAGCGCGCGAAGGAGATCGCCGACTATCCGGTCCTGACGAAGTCGGGCATCATCGTCGGCCTCGGCGAGACGAACGACGAGGTCGTCGGAGACGATGCGCGACCTGCGCGCGCACGGCGTCGACGTCGTCACGATCGGCCAGTACCTGCAGCCGAGCTCGAAGCACGCGCAGATCGACCGCTGGGTGCATCCGGACGAGTTCCGCTGGTTCCGCGAGCAGGGCGAGGCGCTCGGCTTCGGCTCGGTCTTCTCCGGCCCGCTCGTGCGCTCGTCGTATCGAGCCGACGAGCAGCGGACACGCGGCCGCAGACCGCCCGCGGCGCCGTCGCGTACTAGCGGATTCCCGTGTCGATGTCGAAGTTCTGCGCCGCCACACGGTGCGCATGACGGACTGCCGCCGTGGTCGATGCGCCCGCCAATTCCGCCTGCGGTGCACCGGCGACGCGCACGGTGTAGACGCCGCGCGGCAGGCGAACGCGATAGCGCCGCGCAGATCGGTGCGCGGGCCGTGGCAACGAGCGTCGCGCCGCGAAGAAACCGAGGCTCACACGAGCGGCAGGCTTCGCTGCACGGCGCCTCGTTCTCGAGCACACCGGCTTCGTCGGGCTGCGTGTCACCGACCCGTAGAGACCCTGGCCGGTCGCCGCGCCGGCCGGTGTCGCGAGGACGAGCGCCGTCACGAGCACGAGGAGCGGGTTTTCCTCATGCAAAACATGGTGCCCGAAGACGGAAGGCCGCCAGACGGCGGCCCTTCCTCCACCAAACGAGCTCGTCCCTAGTTCAAAGTGGTACGCCCTGGCTCTGCAAGAAGCCCGAGCCCGCGTAAGCAAGCCGAACGCACCCGACGTCCGTTGCAGTACTTCGTCCCGAACGAGATCACCGCGACGTCCCACACGTTGCCTGCGCCATCGCGTGTGGTAGATGCGGGCCGCCGGCATCGCCGTTCGCAGGTTCCGCCGCCGCCGGTTCCGCCACCGCGTCGAAAGGCGGTCAGCTTCAGGTTGTGAGCCGCCGGGTCGATGTGGCTCCGAAGCTCTTGGCGCTGGTTCGTGCCGACGAACCGCTGCTTGATCGCGACCTCGAGATTCGCGCTCGAACTGCACGCCGTACCCACAACCGCGGTTGACGTTCTGCTGCCCACGCTGGTCGCAAGGCCGTCGAGATACCGGAGCGGCGCGATCTTCGACAGACCCTTATTCAAGCCTGAGTCAGCTGACGACACCCATGTCATGCGTGTTGGGAATCGTCAGCGCCCGTTCCAGCCGATGCGGAACGGGCGAGCCGGTGAACTCGCCCTGCACGGATAGCCCAGGGCCACGCCTTGCACGGATTACCGTCAAAAGCATACGAGCCGAGCGGAATCGGCCCGAGTCGAACCACCTCGGCGCGGTCGGAGCGATCCCCAGACCCGTATCGATGCCCGTGCAATGGCCGGTCGATAAACCTGCGCAGGGACCATCGTGCCGGAGCAGCGCCACGCGGGATGCCGTGGTACAGGAAGACGGACAACCCGACGTTCGATGCCCGTTGCCGTCAGAGTGCCGCCCTGAACGGCGCCTGCCGCGAGATTGCAACCGCAGCCACAGCGGCTGCAGCGCAGAAGCTTGCGCAAACCCCTCTGACGTTGATCCGGATCCGCCGGATCCCCGCCCGACTGATAGAGGATTCTACTCTGGGCTGTCCGGCCGGTCCGTCTACCGGATGCCCGTGTCGATCGAGAAGTCGGTGCGGGTGAAGCGTCCGGCAAAGACCCGCACCCGGTTGGGGTCGAGCCTGTTGTCGATCCGTCCCGTAGGTCGAGCGTGCGCACCGAGTACGAGGCCCGGCAGGAAGCCGAAGCCGATAGCGCCCCTGACTGTCGAGTCAGCCACACGGCCGGCCACGGACTGCCTCGCGAGAAGAGGAGCGTGACGTTCTTGGCCGGCTCGCTACAAGGCGACCCGGCGACGCAGACGGGTGTGGATCGGCCCGCGCATCACTACGCCTCTGGAGACCACTCTGGCCCAGGCGCCGCGTGCGCAGCGCCGGCAATCAGCAAGGCGAGGCTCGACCGCCGCCACCGTGAAACGCATCTGCACACATGGTAGATGCAAGGAGAGGCTGGCCCTGTGGCCGGCCCTCCAGTCATCATCCGGTCTCCCGGTCGATTACGGGGCGTGAACTCTGCTAATCCGTGTCGACCAGCGTTCGCAAGCGCGGTTCGCGAGCCGTGACCATGCGCAGGATCCCGGCACGTACCGAGCAGGTTGTTCCGCTGCCGCCGGCGAAGAACGGCTGCCGCCCCACGTCGGTGTAGTCACTGCGCAGGCATGGCGATGTACTCGCTGGCGATCCAGATCGAGCTCGCCGTCGACCGCAGCGCCGCGCCGTAGTCGCCCCAGCGGGAGCGGAGCGGGTTCGGCGACACTCTGCTGCTTGTAGCCCGTGAAGCCGTCGTCCGGTGCGGCACCGAGGCCAGCCGGGAACGTCGTTCCAGGCGCCGATACCGGCGTTCGCGTCGATCGACGCGTAGGCCGCACTTGGGATACGTCGAGTCGCCGGTGTCGCGTGAACGCCATGATCGCCGCGTCCGCTCGGCGGTGACGCCGATCGCCGGGTACGTGAAGTCGTAGCCCGGTCGCGCCGAGGTAGCCCTGCAGTGACGATCTTCCCGGCGGCTGGATTCACGATGTAACCACGCGATGCCGGCACGCTGCGGCACCGCCGTCCGGGTTGAGCGCCGTGTCGAGCGCGCCCCACAGCTTGCCGTTCGCGTACGTCACCTGCTGCATGCGGGTGTCGTTCGAGTCCGGCCGCGGCACGACCTCGAGGCCGCTGAATGCATGAGCCGCCGCAGACACGAGCAGCTTCCAGCACGCCAGTAGCCCGTGCGATCGTCACGGTCGCCGTCGTCGTTGAGGCAGTAGCCCTGCGGCAACCGTCCACTCCCGGCGCGCCGCCCGGAGCCCGGCTGCTGCTGCTTCGGCGGGATGCCGTACTGATCCGACGTCCAGCACCTTCGTGCTGAGGCTGACCGATCGGAGACGCCGAGTTCAGCGAGCGGCGTGTTCGTCATCGTCCAGACGACGAGGCTGGTCGAGGATCCCGTGAAGTCGTCGCCGGATGCTTCTTCGCCGGCGGCGTTCGAGCTCAGGAAGTACTCAGCGCCTGCGCGTTGCCGAGTGTTGAACGAGTCCTGTTCCCGGCGACTGGGCCGGGCCAGACCGTGAAGCCCGGCTCCGACCTGCACGGTCGGCGACGGTGCGTTGACCATGCCCGACGTCGTCGATGTGCTGCATCGTCACGCTCGCGGCATCGCGGCGAGCTGCGCCTTCGACAAGCGCATAGATCTGCGCGCCCCGTCGAAGTCCCCTCGGCCCCCACGGATACGAGTTCGTCGTGAGGTAGATGCCGTTCGCGTCGGCACCGATGTGTGGATAGTCACCGAGGCACGGGCCACGGACCGCCGGTGTTGCCGGGCGTACCATCGTTCGTGACGTCGATCCTGTAGATGTTCCACCCGCCCGTCGGATTTCGACGTCTGGCTGACAGCCAGGTCGAGGTGGTTCACGCAGCTGAACACACCCTGACATGGACCGTGCACCTGCGGATCGAGCGTCAGCACGACGACGAAGAACCGCTGCGTCGCCGCGTCATAGATGCACGACGGGTCGGTCACGAACTCGCCGCGGACCCCGGTCGTCCGGTTGATCGCCGGCGGATAGCCGTAGAACGAGTTCAGGTCGATCGCATGGTTCACGTTGCGCGGAAAGCCGGCGACGATGTTGGTCGCCGTGTTGTCCGGAAGGACGCGATGCGCCGGTCGATTGGCTGAAGACGTTGAACACGTCGTTGACGGCTCTCGACGACGTAGCCGTTGCCGGCGCACATGCCCTGATCGGGCGGCTCGACGGAGAACTGGTTCCCGCCGCGCGAGTAGCGCTGCTGGTAATGGTTCAGGCCCTCGAACCCGAAGTTGAAGGCGGGTTCGACTTTGCCTTCTTGCCGGTCGTCGTCGCCGCGCCTCGGCAATCGGGCCGCCTCGGCGACAGGCTCCGGTCGATGATGCTGCCGCCGTAGGCATCGGCGCTCCTCCTCATCGCCCCGCCCGCGAACTCGTTGCCGGCGCTTCCATCCCACGGCGTAAATTCTCCTGTCGTGGGACTGCCCGTGCCCGGCTTTCGGAATCTGGCTGAGACAGCCTGTGCTCGCACCGGTGGCAGTTCCTGCGGATGCCGTCAACGCGCAGACGGCGAGCGCTATGCGACCGCTCCGAGCACGAGCTTCGTCCTTCCTCTCACTCGCATCTCTCCCCTCTGGAGTAGATGAGGCGACCGCTAGACCCCGGACGGGCCGCCTCGTGACAGGGGTATATGGGCCTCTCGATACCCGGTTTGTCAAGCTGGAACCGTCGCGCGCCGCAACGCTCCATGGTTTCGATCAGGTGTCGCGACAGCGTTTTCGTCCGTACCGCGACGGGCCGGTTACCCGTCGTCGTTCGGCTTTGCCATCGCGCGGTAGTCGAGCGCCTCGTCGAGCACGGTCCTCGCGACGCCCTTGCTCGCGCGCGACCTCGCGCAGCGAGCGGCCCGACGCGGCAGCTTCCTTGACGATCTCGCTCGCCGCGTCGTAGCCGATGTACGGGTTGAGCGCGGTCGCCGCCGAGAGCGTCAGCTCCGCGTAGCGCTCGCACTGCTCGCGGTTCGCCTCGATCCCGTCGACGCACTTCTCGGCGAGCAGGCGCGACGCGCGCGGCGAGCAGCTTGATCGAGTCGAGCAGGTTCCGGGCGAGCATCGGCACGAAGACGTTCAGCTCGAAGTGGCCCTGCATGCCGCCGACCGTGATCGCCGCGTCGTTGCCGATCACCTGCGCGGCGACCTGCGTCACGACCTCCGGGATGACCGGATTGACCTTGCCCGGCATGATCGAGCTGCCCTTCTGGAGCTCGGGCAGGACGATCTCGGCGAGGCCCGCGCGCGGGCCCGAGCCCATGCAGCCGCAGGTCGTTCGCGATCTTCGTCAGCGAGACCGCGACCGTCTTCAGCGCGCCGGAGGTCTCGACGAGTCGCGTCGCGCGCGGCCTGCGCCTCGAACGGGTCCGCGGGCGCGGAGATCTGCAGCCCGGTCTCCTCGGACGAGGCGTCGCGCTGACCCGCGCGGCGAACTCGGGATGCGTGTTCAGGCCGGTGCCGACGGCGGTGCCGCCGAGCGGGATCTGGCCGAGCCGCTCGAGCGTCGCGCTCGACGCGCGTCGATGCCCTGCCGCACCTGCGCCGCGTAGCCGCCGAACTCCTGCCCGAGCGTGACCGGGACGGCGTCCATCCAGTGCGTGCGGCCGGACTTGACGACGTCGTCGAACTCCGACGCCTTCGCCTGCGAGCGACGTCGGCGAGCTGTGTCGAGCGCGGGCAGGAGGTCGTTCGTGATCTCGTCGAGCGCCGCGAGGTGCACGGCCGACGGGAAGACGTCGTTCGACGACTGCCCCATGTTCACGTCGTCGTTCGCGTGCACGTCCTCGCCGGCGAGCGTGGCGATCACCTCGTTCGCGTTCATGTTCGACGACGTGCCCGAGCCGGTCTGGAAGACGTCGATCGGGAACTGGTCGTCGAGCTCGCCGCGCAGCGATCCGGTCGCCGGCCGCGGCGATGCCGCTGCGCCTTGTCGTCGTCGAGCAGGCCGAGCTCGGCGTTCACGCGCGCGGCGGCGGCCTTGATGCGTCCGAGCCAGCGCGCGACGGAGCTGCGGGGATCGGCTCACCTGAGACCGGAAAGTTGTCGACTGCCTTGCGAGTCTCACGCCCCCACAGCTCCCGCTTCGTCTCGCGTCTTGGCCATCGAATCGAGTTTACTGACGTCATGCGGGCCAGAGACCTCGGCATCGCGATCGGCGACGGCGTGCCCGGTCACGAGGAACGCGCATCACCGACGTCGCCGGCGTGCGCGTCGGCCACACGACGCTGATCGAAGGCGACTCGGTGCGCACCGGCGTGACGGTGATCGTCCCGCCCGAGACGCCGCTCTTCGCCGGCTGCCACCGCCTGAACGGCGAACGGCGAGCTGACCGGGCTCGAGTGGGTGCGCGAGTCGGGCTCCTGACGACGCCGATCGGGATCACCAACACCGTTCAGCGTGGGCGTCGTCCGCGACGCGATCGCCGCAGCATCCGCGGACGAGGACGCGTGGTCGCTCCCGGTCGTCGGCGAGACCTTCGACGGCTTCCTCAACGACATCCGCGGCCAGCACGTGACGCGCCGAGCACGCACATGCCGCGCTCGGAGCGGCACGAGGCGGAGCGGTCGAAGAGGGAAGCGTCGGCGGCGGCACCGGCATGATCTGCCACGAGTTCAAGGGCGGCATCGGCACGGCGTCGCGCAAGGTCGGACGACGTACGTCGTCGGCGTCCTCGTCCAGGCGAACTACGGCCGGCGCGAGCGCTTCCGCGTCGACGGCGTTCCCGGTCGGACGGCTGATCGGCGACCGGATCCCGCTGCCGCGGCGGCGGCGACGAGTCGGGCTCGATCATCGGCATCGTCGCGACGGACGCGCCGCTCGCTGCCGCACCAGTGCGACCGGCTGGCTCAGCGCGCGGGCTTAGGCGTCGGCCGGATGGGCGGAACCGCCGCTCATTCGAGCGGGGACATCTTCTTCGCCTTCGCGACCGGCAACCGCGGGCCTCGACGCGAGTCGGCGAGCTTCCGCATTCGCATGCTCTCGGACACCGAGATCACGCCGTTCTACGACGCGGTGATCGAGTCGACCGAGGAAGCGATCCTCAACGCGATGCTCGCTGCCGGAGACCATGACCGGCCGAGACGGCAACACCGTGCACGCGCTCGAACCGGAACTGCTTGCTGGAGGCCCTGCTCAGGCAAGCCTGAGCCGGCGTCGTTCGAGCGGGCGGCCGCGCATCGCGCGGCGCTTCGTCCTCGGTGAGTGCGTTCACCGGAGCCCAGCCGACGTACCCGCAGCGCGGGCAATCGGGGTTGGCCTGCCGCAGCGGATTCGGGGAGAGCTTTCTGTGACTACCGCAGCGGAGGCACTCGACTACGAGTGACTCCATGCCCTCATCTTCGTCGGCGGGGAGATCGGCGTCCCCCGACTGGGGAGGGCTGCCTAGGCACGTGGCGCGTCGGACCAGTCCGGTGCCAGGCACGTGACGTGTCCCCCAGAGCCAGGTTCCAGGGACTGTCCCTGGGCACGCGGCGCTTCGGGACCAGTCCGGTACGCAGGTCTAGGAACTGAGCTAGGCGGTCTCGGCTGCGACTCGCTCTGCCGCCTCGAGCAACTCGTCCCAGGTACGGAGCTTCACCCGGGGACGGCCGAGCTTCTCCCGGCGGCCCGCTCGAGCTCGTCGATGCGATGGTCCAGCCCGGGTACAGGACCGCCCGGGCGTCCCGTTCGGCCAGGAGGTCCTCCACCGCAGCGGCGGTCGCCTCGTCACGGTGACCCAACTTCCCCTGCTCGACGTCCTCGAGCAGCTGGGCGACCGTCTCGGTCGCGTCCTTCTTGTTGGTGCCGATGATCCCCGTCGGGCCGCGCTTGATCCAGCCGGCGCAATACGTACCGGCCGACGTGGCTCGCCGTCGTCGGCCACGACGCGGCCGCGCTCGTTTCGAATCGTGCCGCGCCGCTCGTCGAAGGGAAGCTCCGGCAGGCCGACGCCGCGGTAGCCGACGCTGCGAAACACGAGACCGCACTCGATCGTCTCGCGCTCGTCGGTCGGGAACGGCGACGAGACGTCCATCCTGCTCCTCGAGCCGGTTGCGCACGAGCTCGATCGACTCGAACGCTGCTCGTCGCCGTGGAGCGCGACCGGCGACGCGAGGAAGCGAAGCCTGACGGTCACGGGCTTGCCCGTCGGGCTCGCGCGCGGCGAAATCGCGCAGGACCTCCATGTTCGCGACGAGCATTGCGTGTCGTCCTCGAGCGAGGCCTCGCTCACCGCGTCGAGCTCCAGCTCGGCGGGATCGACGACGACGTCCGCGCCGGCGAGCTCGCCGAGCTCCTTCAGCTCCGGGGTCGTCCACGACGCCTGGGCCGGGCCGCGGCGGCCGACGACGACGATGTCGCGAATCGTCGCGCCGCCGATCGCCTCGATCGCGGGGTCGGTCGTGTCCGTCGGGCTCGAGCTCCTGCCGGTGTCAGCGCCAGCATCCGGGCGACGTCGAGGGCGACGTTGCCGTTGCCGATCACGACCGCGCGTTCGACGTTCAGGTCGAACTGCAGCTCCTGGAAGTCCGGGTGGCCGTTGTACCAGGCGACGAACTCGGTGGCCGACCAGCGAGCCCGGCAGATCCTCGCCGGGGATGTCCAGCCGGCGATCGCTCTGCGCGCCGAAGGCGTAGACGACCGCGTCGTAGAGGCGGGTCAGATCGGCGTGCGTGAGATCACGGCCGACCTCGACGTTGCCGAAGAACCGGAAGCCGGGCTTCAGCGCGATCCGCTCGAAGGCGCGCGAGACCGTCTTCAGCTTCGGATGATCGGGGGCGACGCCGAGCCGGACGAGCCCCCACGGCGTCGGCAGACGCTCGAGCATGTCGACCTCGATCGGAGTCGTCCGCGTCGAGGAGCGCGCCCGCAGCGTAGAAGCCCGGCCGGGCCGGATCCGACGACAGCGACGCGGAGCGGTCCGCTCACGAAACCGATGCTAGAAGGTCAGGCGGAGCAGCCGGAACCGCAGCCGCCGACGTTGGCGTCGGCTTCGCCCTCTTCCACCTGGAAGGAGTGACCGCAGCCGCAGGACGAGCTGGCATTCGGATTGTTGATCGCGAAGCCGGCCGCCTGGATCGAGTCGACGTAGTCGATCTCGGCGCCCTTGAGGTACGGCGCGCTGAACGGATCGACGACGACCTGGACGCCGTGCATCTCGAACTCGAGGTCGCCGTCGGCGGCGCCGCGGTCGAAGCCGAGCCCGTACTGGAAGCCCGAGCAGCCGCCGCCCTGAATGGCGACGCGGAGAACGCTGACGTCCTCCTCCTCGGCGATCAGCTGCTTGATCTTGGCAGCCGCCGACTCGGTGACGGTCATCAGCGGGATGACTCTTTCCTGGAGCTCCATCGTGCTCTGATCGTAGCAACGTGGCCGGCTCCTCAGGGTCCTCGCCGAAGGCGCAGTTTGTAACACTCGTCTCAGGCACGGTTGAGCGGTTTCTCGGCTGCATTCGTGCGTCCGAGTGTGAACCTGTTAGGTTCCCCGTCGCTCCAAGGGGAGGGACCGTGCTCGACAACTGGCTGCCGTTCCTGATCTACGCGATTTTCGCGCTTGATCGATTCCGGCATCGATGATGTGGTTCTCCTTCGTCTTCGCGACGCGCCCGCACAAGCGGACGCGCTGGCGCGAGCTTCCGTTCGAGTCGGGCGTCTCGACCGGCGCGCCTCAGAGTGCAGCGCTTCACGGTCAGCTTCTACCTCACGGCGATGCTCTTCATCGTCTTCGACATCGAGATCGTGTTCCTGTATCCGCTCGCGGTGATCCTCCACCAGCTCGCGTGGTTCGGTTTCCTCGAGTTCCTCTTCTTCATCGCGATCCTCGTGATCGCGTACGTCTACGTCTGGCGGAAGGGTGCACTCGATTGGCAATAGAAGACGGCAAGAAGCTCCGCGACTACGGGCTGCAGTCCGAGCGCGCTGCTCTGGCCGACGAAGGGCCCGGGCGTGTTCGAGCAGGAGGTCGAGGCGATGGAGCAGGCGGTCGGCCTGACGACGCTCGAGAAGGCGGTCGCCTGGGCGCAGAGCGAAGTCGATGTGGCCCGACACGTTCGGGCTCGCCTGCTGCGCGATCGAGATGATGTCGATCGTCTCGTCGCGCTACGACATCGCGCGCTTCGGGATGGAGGCCTTCCGCTCGTCGCCGCGCCAGGCCGACCTGCTGATCGTCTCCGGCCGCGTCGTGCACAAGATGGCCGCGCCGCTGCGGCAGGTCTACGACCAGATGCTCGAGCCGAAGTGGGTGATCGCCATGGGCGCGTGCGCCAGCTCCGGCGGCATGTTCAACAACTACACGACGCTGCAGGGCGTCGACAAGATCGTGCCGGTCGACGTCCACGTGCCCGGATGCCCGCCGCGGCCGGAGGCGCTGATGGAGGGCATCGTCCGGCTGCACGAGAAGGTCATGGCCGGCGTCCCGCCCGCCTACGAGATCCGCGGAGTCGCGTCCTGAACTACAACCGCGTCCCCGGGCTCGTCGAGATTCGCGAACGCGCACGGCGAGACGACGCGTCGTCGTCGACACGCCGCGCCTGGTGGACGCGGCGCTGCACCTGCGTGACGAGCTCGGCTTCAACTTCCTCTCCGACATCGCCGCCACCGACTACCTCGGCTGGGGCGCGAACGGCGTCTCCGGCTACATCGGCACGCCGGCGGCCGCGACCTGAACGAGCCTGTCGACGCAGGGCTACCAGCGCCTGCCCGAGCCGAAGCCGCAACGGTTCTCGGTCAGCTACCACCTGCTCGGGCTGCGCGCGGGCGCGCCGCGCGTGCGGCTGCAGGTCTGGGTCGACGACGGCCGAGCACGTGCCGAGCCTCGTCGGCGTCTGGCCGACCGCGGACTGGCACGAGCGTGAGGCCTTCGACCTGATGGGCATCGCTTCGACGGCCATCCCGAACCACAGCCGCATCCTCATGGACGACGACTGGGAAGGCCACCCGCTGCGCAAGGACTACCCGATCGGCGGCGAGCCGGTCCGCTTCTCCGGAGAGGAGTAAGTGGCGATCGCTCCCGAACGTCCGCAGATCTACGAGGGCACGCGCATCCCGTCGCCGATCCCGAGCGGTGCTGCAGGTTCGCGACGACCTGAGGTCGTCCGAGGACGTCCTCACGGTCAACTTCGGGCCGAACCATCCGTCGACGCACGGCGTGCTGCGGCTCGTCGTCGACCTGCACGGCGAGGAGGTCGTCGGCCTCGCCGCAGTGATCGGCTACCTGCACACCGGCTTCGAGAAGAACATGGAGCAGAAGAGCTGGTGGAAGGCGATCACGTACGCCCCGCGCATCGACTACCTCGTCCTTCCAGAACAACGAGCTCGTCTTCGTCCTCGCGGTCGAGAAGCTGCTCGAGCTCGAGGTGCCCGCACGCGCGACCTGGATGCGCATGCTGCTCGCGCGAGCTGAACAGGATCCACTCGCATCTCGTGTGGCTCGGAACGGCCGCGCTCGAGCTCGGGGCGATCTCGATGTTCTGGTACTGCTTCCGCGAGCGCGACCGCATCCTCGATCTCTTCGAGCTCGTCGCCGGTTACGCGGATGCACACGCGCTACTTCCAGGTCGGCGGTCTCGCCGAGGACGTCCCGCCCGGCTTCTGGGACGAGTGCGCGAAGTTCGTCGAGGTGATGCCGAAGGCAGTCGACGACTACGAGGCGCTCGTCAATCGCAACGAGATCTGGCTCGAGCGCACGCAGGGCATCGGCCTGCTCTCGGCCGACGACGCGATCGCGCTCGGGCAGTCCGGCCCGGTCCTGCGCGGCGTCCGGCGTCGACTGGGATCTCCGCGCGCGCGGAGCCGTACCTGGCCTACGACCAGGTCGACTTCCAGCGTGCCCGTCTACCACGGAGGGCGACGTCTACGCGCGCTACCGCGTGCGGATGGAGGAGATGCGCGAGTCCGTCAGGATCGTCGAGCAGGCGCATGCGCCGGATGCCGGGCGGCGCCGTGGATCGCCGACGACCGCAAGGTCGTCCTGCCGCCGCGCGAGGAGCTCCACACCGTCGATGGAGTCGCTGATCCACCACTTCAAGATCGTCACCGAGGGCTTCCGCGTGCCCGAAGGCGAGGTGTACGTCGACGAGTCGAGTCGCCGCGCGGCGAGCTCGGCTGCTACGTCGTCTCCGACGGCGGGCCGAAGCCGTGGCGCGTCAAGTTCCGCGCGCCCGTCGTTCGTCGCGCTGGAGGCGACGGCGACGTGCATGCAGCAACGCGCTCGATCGCCGACATGATCGCGATCGTCGGCTCGCTGGACACCGTCATGGGCGAGGTCGACCGGTGAGCACCTACTACGACGAGGTGCAGGAGATCAAGGCGCAGTATCCGAACTGGCGCTCCGCGACGCTTGCCGGCGCTGCGGCTCGCGCAGGAGCAGCCACGGCTACCTGTCGCCGGAGGCGTTGCGCGAGTGCGCGGATGCGCTCGGCACGACGCCCGCGTTCTGCGAGGCGGTCGCGTCCTTCTACGACATGCTGCACCTCGCTCCCATCGGCCGGCACATGGTCGAGGTCTGCACGAACGTGTCGTGCGCCCTGGTCGGAGCCCAGCAGGTGCTGGAGCGCTTCGAGGCAGGAGCTCGGCATCCGCGCCGGCGAGACCTCCGCCGACGGCGAGGTCACGCTCCGGCCGATCGAGTGTCTCGGCGGCTGCGGCTGGGCGACCGTCGTCTCGGTCGACCATCACTACCGCACGCACGTGAAGCCCGACGACGCCCGCGATCGTGCAGGAGCTGCGCAATGGCGGGTGAGCGCATGATCGTCCTCGGCCGGCACCGACGAGCGCGACCTCACGAAGCTCGCCGAGTACGAGGCGATCGGCGGTTACGGCGCGCTGCAGAAGGCGCGCGCGATGTCGCCGAACGCGGTGATCGACGAAGTCATTGCATCCGAGCTCCGAGGCCGCGGCGGCGCCTTCTTCCCCGACCGGACGGAAGTGGTCGCTTCGTCCCGAAGCCGGATCAGAACCCGAATCCGCACTACCTCGTCGTCAACGCCGGACGAGTCGGAGCCCGGCAGCTTCAAGGACAACGAGATCATGGCGCGGGTTCCGCACCGGCTTCATCGAGGGCTGCCTCATCGCCGCTCATGCGGTCGAGTCGAAGAGCGTCTTCGTCTACATCCGCGGCGAGTACACCGGGCCCTACGAAGTCCTGCGTTCGGCGCCTCGAAGGAGCTCGAGGCGGCGTCCAGAACTGCGCGGCGACGTGACGATCGTGCTGCACCGCGGCGCGGGCGCCTACATCTCGCGGCGAAGAGACGGCGCTGCTCGAGTCACTCGAAGGAAAGCGTGGTCAGCCGCGCACGAAGCCTCCGTTTCCGGCGGTGCAGGGGCTCAACGCCTCACCCACCGTCGTGAACAACGTCGAGACGATGGCGACGCTCCCGCCGATCATCGAGATGGGCGGCGCCGAGTACGCCAAGCTCGGCGTGCCGGATTCACGCGGGACTCGAGTCGGTCTCGATCTCAGGACACGTCGAGAAGCCCGGGAACTACGAGATCGAGAACGGCACGAGCATGCGCGAGTTGATCTACGGCCTCGGCGGCGGCATTCCGGGCGGCCGCCAGCTCAAGGCGGTCATTCCCGGCGGCTCGTCGACAGTGATCCTGAAGGGCGACGAGATCGACGTCGGCTACGACTTCAACTCCTCCTGCAAGCTGAACACGGCGATGGGATCGGCCGGGGTGGTCGCGCTCGACGACCGCTGCTGCATGGTGCAGCTCGGCATCCGCATCTCGGAGTTCTACGAGCACGAGTCGTGCGGCAAGTGCACGCCGTGCCGGGAGGGCACGCGGCTGGATGACGCAGATCCTGCGCCGGCTCGAGTCGGGCGAGGCGGAGCAGTCCGAGCTCGACTCTCCTGCTCGACGTGTGCGACCGGATCAACGGCAAGTGCCTGTGCCCGCTCGGCGAGACGGCGAGCAATACGTAACTGAACGAAGCGCG
>ERZ1370068.8261-contig-7130_pt1 | contig 71044 bp, 91 predicted proteins | sample MGYA00561227_ERZ1370068 | MGnify/ENA primary metagenome ERZ1370068 (study PRJEB38410, sample SAMEA6850437) | metagenome | study: Metagenomic assessment of the ecological functions of the soil: analysis of the soil microbiota associated with the...
CGTACGCTGGTGCTGGAGGTGGAAGCCGGAATTTCGCGCAGCCGTCCCCGACGCGTCACAGGACATCCGATCGCGTCGCCCGAGCGGGGCGCAGGTGCTCCTGCCTCGGCGCTGGCAGCGCGTCACCGTCGGGACCAGGCGCCGCTCGCGATCAAGCCACATCGGCCAGTTCGGCGGCGGCGGTCTCGTTCCGGGTCCTGGCGCCTTCCAGCGCCTCGCTCGGCGAGGCGGTCGATGCGGCGTCCAAGCGGTCGAGCGCGGTCGGCTTGCCGCCAGGCGCAGCGTGGCGACCGGCTCCCGAAAGGCGCGCGACGGCCGCATCGTTCTGTCGGTCAGCTCGCCGGCATCGCTGCTCCTGATCCTCGCCGCGGTGGTGACCGGTGACGTACATCGCCTCGGCGTGCTAGTACGGAGAGCTGCATCCGCCCGATTGCGATCCCCTCGACCCTGCCGTCGGCTGCCGCGTCGGCGCTGCTCGCCCTCCTCCGTCGCCCGCACCGGATCTCGGCATCGTCGCGGTCATCAGTATCATCCTGCTCATCGGCATCACCGTCAAGAAGAGGCACGATCGCCGAGTGATCGACTTCGCGCTCGACGCCGAACGGAAGTGAAGGAAGGAAGATGCTGACGAGCGATCCGGCGGGCGCGCACCTGCTCGCGCCTGGCCGGCCGATCCACCGGTGACGACGCTTCGTCGGCCCTGTTCGCGGCGCTGCCATCATGCTCGGCACTGGCGTCGAAGCGGCTCCCGAGCTGCAACACCGCTCGGGCTCTGGTCAGCGGTTGTGGCCTGATCGTGGAAGACCAGGTTATCTTAGCGATGTTGTTGGCGCGGCATCACGTCCGCGGACACGACTAGTCTGCCTGGCGTTCGACCGGCTGGCGAAGCGCGCCAGCGGCGCGGCGGCGCCGGGCGCGGCTCGGGGGAGGCGGGACGCCCGGCGAGACCTGCCCATGGCAGTTCGTTACCAGCCAGGAAGCGTCCGGGTCGCGACGACGACGTGCCTCGCGGTCGGCCTGACGCCCGCCGGTGCCGTGCGGCGTCATTTATGCGCAGCTCCCCGGTCGCACCGCTGCCCGGTCGGCCGATCAGCGGACGATCTCGGTGCCCGCGAACCTCCGGGAGCGAGTCCCCGATACGGATGGCGCGGCGATGCGGTCGCGTGACGCCGCTCGAGCCGCCAGCTCGGGCGCCGCCGGGGTAGGGCGAGGTCAACCCTGGAGCGTCGCGCCTGCCGTCAACGCGCGTGACCCTGCAGTTCGACCCTGCAACCGCGACATCAGCGACGACGGCGACCGAAGTGCAGGCGGCGATCAACGCCGCGCGGTTTGGCTGCCCACGGGGATGCCGAACAACCCGACGACCGCTTACCGCAAGGTGAACAACCCGCCGACGCGCCGATCATGGTGCCGGACGCTGACCTCGGACTCTACCACAGACCAGCCATGTACGATGTGGCGCGCCGCGCGTCGAGCGGTCGTCGTGCAGAGGCTCTGCGGGTGAGCGGCGTCGTTGCGGGGTGACAACGTCTCAGCGTGTAGCTCGGCTGCGCAGCTGGCGGTGGCGGGTCGAGCCGAACCCGTACTGCGCTCTGGCGCCGCCGCGGCATCTGGTGCCAGCGCGAGCGTCAGAACGCGCTGACCGCGGCGAACGGCAGAACCGCCCCGGCGGCCTGGTCTGAGGACGCCGACCGCGCAGTGGTGGATCTACGCCGACAGCCAGGCGCCGGACGCGCGGACGAGTACAGACCGCTCGTGGTGGCCTGGCGAAACGGCGCCGCGGTGCGGCTCGCCGACGTCGACCTGGACATCGTGTTCAGTGCAGGGCATCTTCCCGCACGGGTCGAAGGACGGCCGCCCGGCCGCGCAGGCTGGCCTACAAAGAGGAACCGAACGCCAACATCGATCGGACGGTCCAGCGCGTGCGCGGCCTGATGCTGTGGCTGCGCGCGTCGCTTCCCGCCAGCGGTCGACCTCGAGTGCGGTGCTGAGCCGGGGGCCGTCGACGATCCGCGCTTCGCTCTGTCGAGGTGTGCAGAAAACGCTCGCCGATCGCGGTCGCGTTGGTGAATCCTCATGATCGACACTTCGATGCCTCCGCCGCCGCGCGCGTGACGCACCATCCGCGGCGGACCGCGGTGCTGCGGTGTCGATCGGCGAAGCGTTCGGTCTCCCGTAGTATCACTTCGGCCGCAGCCGCCACAAGCAATCTGTCCGCTACGATGGCTCGCTGATCGCGGCAACGACCGGCTTTCGCCGTCGAACGACGCGATCGTGTGTGATAACTACCAGAACGCGACCGAGCATCAGTCGGCATGACCCCGATGGCGGCGTTTGGCGCTTCCTGGCGCGCACCGGTGAGCTTCACCGTGCCGTCGATGAGCCGTGTCGCGATGCATCGCTCGATCCACGTCATGGCGGCGACATCGATCGGGCGTCGCTTCCGGCGTGAGTTCGCGTGTCACGCTGTCGGTGGCGATCCTCTATCTGCTCGTCGTCATCGCTGGCGCTCACGCCGACGCTAGCGCCTTGCCGCGGCACGCTCGCGCCGGCGCCGCGCAACGGTGTGCGGCCGGACTGACGCGGTCGCGTGGGCGAACGCGCGGCACTCGACGCGATCAACGCGCGCGGTTACGGACGCAGCCCGCTCTGCGCCGCGCTCGGCACTCTGCTCGTCGCGATCGCGATCCTCGCCGGCGACGTCGGTCTCCGAATGTCTGTACCCGGTACATCGAGGATCCCCGGGGCTTCCTTCCACCAGCAGTGATCGACCGTGCCCTGTCCCGCCGAGCCAGGATCGAGCATCTCGACATCGACTCGTTCCAGCGATTGCCGCAGAAGGAATGAACGCCTTCCATCTTACCGGCTGGTCGATCGGAACATCGTCCGCGCTGGATCCAGCGATCGAGAGGCGCTGACTGCGGTGACGGGCGGCGGCTCGGCAGTGAACTCGGGCACCGTGTTCATCGCGCCGAAGCCGCTGAAGGCGCAAGGTCTCGGCTTCGGCGAGGTCTATCAGCGCGGCAACGCACGCGAAGTCTCTCGCAAGGAGCCTGCGGCGGCCGAAGTTCTGGCTCGGCCTGCCGCGTCTGCAGGCGGCCGTGAGGATCTGCAGCGGTCAGCAGGGAGACGGGTCGTACCAGTACACGCCGCAGAGGCGATCGTCGCAGGCTCTGGCCTGGACCTGACGCGGCTGCAGGCCGCCGCTCCCGAGCGTGCCGCAGCTGACCGACGTCAAGCACCGATCAGCAGACGCGGCCTTAGCGGCCCGCGGGCGAAACCAGGTCGTGGATCGACCGGCGCGACTGCGCGCCCCCTCCGGCATCACGCCGGACGCCAAATCGATACGACAGCTGCAGAACGCCGTTCGGGCAATCACGGTGCGCGTCGACGAATACCTATACCGAGCGGAAACGGTGAGTACCAGGGTGGTGATGGTGGAGTCGACCACGCGCTCGCGGAGGCCCGGCCGCTCGAAGAGACGGCGCTGCGCGCATGGTCCCCGCCGAGATAACCGCAGGTGCCGCTCTCTACGGCCGTTGCGCGCCACGAGTTCACCAACACGCCGCTCTCACGGTGAACCGCCAGGGCCAGTTCGCCACGCCTCGTCTGATCTCTGTTCAGGCCTTCGCCGGAAGGTGCATGTCAGCTTGTCGACCGCGAACTCGCGGCGGATCAACAGACGAGAGCGCTGCAAAGATCGAACGTACCAGCGTGATCGATCTACGGCAGCTTCCAGAACTGCCGCGCTTTTGCCAGCTTCCAGGCGACCGCTCGCGCGGCGGTTCAGAGCGGCTCGATTCACTGGCGGCGACCGTCGCGACGTCAGCCTCGTCCTCGGCGCGTCGCTTTCTGCGAGCACCGCGCCGATTCACCATCCTGTCGGCAGCTGCCGCGTCGAGCGGGCGTCGCTGCTCAGCGTTGCGTGAGCGGTTCGGAGATCGAATTCGGCGCGTCATCGCTTTGCTGATCGCGGGCGTTCCACGCTGCTGGATCGAGGCCATCGTCGAGCGAAAGAACGCTGATCGGCAGATGCAGGTCGACTTCCCCAGCGCCGACGCGGGAAGCGCCGCGAAGCTCGCCCCCGGCGCAGGGGCGATCCACCTCAGGCCTGCGGCTGCGGCTGCCGAGTCCTGATGATCGACCGCGGCGGCGGTGACCGTGGCGGCATGCCAGCTCGCCGTTCCCGCTTTACAGCGACAGCGGCGGAGCTCCGCCAGCCGCTCGGGATCGCGCGATCGGCGGCTGCCGCGCGTCAGTCCGCTGGCTGGCGCGCTCTGTCACGGCCTCTGATCGTTACTTCGCCTCGCTCGACGTATCTTCGGCACTGCGGTGCGTGGCGCTTGCGCCGGAGCAGCCGCAAAAGCCAGCGCCGCTGAGGCCGCCAGCGACCACAGCGCCGGAATCCTCCGCCTCGCTCTCGCCGCCGCGACACTTCGCCGGGCCGCGATGGTCGGCCCCGACTAGCGTTCGATCCCGACCGCACCCTGCCCCCGAAGCGTACAAAGGAGATGGAAGGCTGGAAACTGGCGCCGAGCCGCAGCGACGCGATCGAGCGCGGGCGCTGGTGGCGAGATGTTCGAAGCGATCCCGAGTTTAACGCGCTCCGCCGCGCGGGTCAGGCGTCTCAGAACCGGGCTGCGTCGTCGCAGCGAGGCGGAACCTGCCGCGCACGGCGCGGGCGCCAGGCCGAGCAGGCTCGCGCCGGCCTGTTTCCCGAGTCGGTCGACGCCCGGCGCGACGGTCGCCCACGCGGCAAAGGCACCGTCGCTGTCCGAACCAGCCTGGCGGTTCGCAGCCGGTGCGGTCAGCGGCACTACAAGCCTGAGGGCGTCGGCGCGAGCTAGGGCTCCGGATCTGTGGGGCCGCGTCCGCCGCGCGATCGAGGTCGGGCGAGGCGAGCTTGGCAGCGAGGCGAGCGCAGCGGACCTCCGGTAGTCGGCGCGCGCCCGCGCAGGCGCCAGGCGCAGAACTCACCTGGCGCTGCCGCGTCAGTCAGGTATCCGGCGGCGGGTGCATCAGCAGAACACGGTCTGCCGGCGCACCGAGGCCTTGATGCTCACGCAGAACGCTGCGCGTCAAGCGTCGCCGCGTCGCCGTCGCCGTCGTGCAGGCAAGACGTCCGGCTGAAGCGCGCCAGGCGCAGCTCGTCCGATCTGAGTGCCGGGCCGCGCGCTGCTCGAGCACGCCGTTGCGAGCGATTGCTCGGACGGCCGGCCTCCACGTTCTCCGATCCGCGCGCGCGCCGCTCGCTCAATCCGCCAGTTGCTGCCGGCTGATTCCGGTGGGCGTGCCATCCAGGGCTATCGCTCCAGTCCGGCGCGCGCTGGACATTCGCCGCCTGCCGGCAGGAGCGGCATCTGCGGCGCTGGTGCTCACGCTCAGTGATGCGTGTCGCGCAGGCGGCAGTTCTATCCGCCCGGTCCACACGCTCTCCGCCGCGGGGGTTCCACTGCAGCACGAAGCTCGCACCGACTGGCTGACCACGCCGAGCCAGCGCGCCCGGTCGCTCGGCGTCGCGTTCGCCCAGTACCTCTTCGACGGCGGCATGCGGCGCGCGGTGTCCGATCAGGCGATTGCCGCCTACGACGGCCAGGTCGCAACCTACCGGCGGATCGGTGCTCGCGAGCTTCCAGGACGCCACGAGGCGGCAACCTCTGCGCATCCTGCGATCTCGAGGAGGCGCGGCTGCAGGACGCAGCCGCGAGCGGCGCCACGGGTGTCGGTCGATCTCCACGACCAACCAGTACAAGGCGGGGATCGTCAGCTATCTGAACGTCCATCGCCACGCAGCACGATCGCGTCAACAACGAACGCACCGCGGTGAACATCGAGGGTCGCCGGCGCTCGTGGCGAGCGTGCCGCTGGTGGTGCGCGCTCGGTGGCGGATGGGACGCACGCGCGCGCTCGAGGACGTCAGCCTGTCGAAGATGATGCGCAGGCGTCACTGGCTCGCTATGCTCCGGCCCACGACTCCCGTCAACCGGAGAACCCCGATGCCGAAAACTCACGCCGCAGAAAGCCAACGCGATCATCGAGCACGCGCTCGCGAGGCGCGCGATATGAAGATCAAGCCGCTCGGGGTCGTCGTGCTCAGACGCCTCGGGCCACTCAAGGCGGCGCAGCGCGAGGACAGCGCCAGCATATTCCGCATCGACGTAGCGACCGGGAAGGCGTGGGCGTCGGTGGCGATGGGCGCGTCGAGCCGCGCGCTTGCTCAGCGCGCCAAGGACAATCCCAATTTCTTCGTGACACTCGCCCGCGACGGCGCCGGCAGGTTCCCGCCGCAGACCGGCGGTGCTGATCCGGGACGCGGACGGCGAGATCCTCGGCGCGGCCGGCGCGAGCGGTGGTACGGGCGAGGGAGGACGGGCGGTCTGCGCCCACGGCATCGAGCAGGCCGGCTTCACGGCCGACCCGCGTCGGCGTGAACGGGCCCGGCTTCAGCTGTCGTACGCGAGCGCGGGCGCGAGCCAGCGCTCGGTCTTGGCGAGATCAACTGCTTGCGGCGGGCGTAGTCCTCGTCTGGTCGCGGTCGATCTTCCCGACGGCAAGTACTGCGCGACGGGTGCGCGAAAGTAAACCGCTCACCGCCGCCGCCGGCCACATCGCGTAGTTCTCGGTGAGCGTGATGCCCGCCTCCGGGGCGTCGAGCAGCACGCAGAGCGGCCCCTCTCGGTGTGGTCCGGGCAGGGCCGGATACCCGGGGCCGGGCGGATGCCGCAGCATGCCTTCCGCGTCAGCGCCGTCTCGTCGAGCGCCTCGTCCGCCGCGGTAGCCCCGGAACTCGCGCCGAACGCGCCGATGCATCGAGCCTGGCGAGCGCCTCGGCGAGGCGGTCGCGCAAACGCTGCCGACCATGATCGCGTTGTAATCATCGTGCGCCGCCTCGAGACTCGCACCCGCTCGTCGCAGCCTATGCCGGCGGTGACCGCGAACGCGCCGAGGTAGTCGGCACGCCCGGAAGCCTTGGGCGCAACGAAGTCGCGCGAGGCGAAGTTGTCGCGATCGGCCGGCCTTCTTCGTTCTGCTGGCGCAGGCGGTGAGCACGTCATCGACGGCTCGCGGCGCGCATTCGTCGGCGTAGATCTCGATGTCGTCGCCCACCGCGTTCGCCGGATAGAGGCCGATGACGGCGTTCGCGCGTCAGCCACTTCTCCCGGATGATCCGCTCGAGCATCGCCTGCGCCATCGCGCGAACACGTTGCGCGCGGCTTCGCCGACCACCGGGTCGTCGAGGATCTTCGGATAGCTGCCGGTGAGATCCCAGGTCTGGAAGAACGGCGACCAGTCGATGGATCGCGCGATCTCGGCGAGGTCGTAGGCGCGCAAGAGCTGCCGCCCGACGAGCGCCGGCCGCGGTCGGCGCGTAGCTCGTCCAGTCGATCGGAAGGCGTTCGCGCGCGCTTCGGCGAGCGGCACGAGCGGTGCCTGGCCTTTCTTCGCGGCGTGCTGCTGGCGGATGCGCTCGTAGTCGCGCCTTGATCTCGTCGACGTAGCGTTGGCGCAGATCGTCGGAGATCAGGTTGGTGCACACGCTCACCGCGCGCGACGCGTCGGGCACGTAGATCACCGGCTGCGCGTAGTTCGGCGCGATCTTGACCGCGGTGTGCACGCGCGAGGTCGTCGCGCCGCCGATGAGCAGCGGCAGCTCGAAGCCCTCGCGCGTGCATCTCGTGCGCGACGTGCGCCATCTCCTCGAGCGACGGCGTGATCAGGCCGAGAGCCCGATGATGTCGGCGTTCTCGTCGCGCGCCGTCTCGAGGATCTTCTGCGCCGGCACCATCACGCCGAGGTTGATCACCTCGAAGTTGTTGCACTGGAGCACGACGCCGACGATGTTCTTGCCGATGTCGTGCACGTCGCCCTTCACGGTCGCGATGACGATCTTGCCCTTCGCTCGGGCAGTCGCCGGACTGCGCCTTTCTCCGCCTCGATGAACGGCACGAGGTGCGCGACCGCCTGCTTCATCACGCGCGCGGACTTCACCACCTGCGGCAGGAACATCTTGCCCGGCGCCGAACAGGTCGCCGACGACGTTCATGCCGTCCATGCAGCGGCCCTTCGATCACGTGGATCGGCCGCTCGAACTGCTGCCGCGCCTCCTCGGTGTCCTCGACGATCCAGTCGGCGATGCCCTTCACGAGCGCGTGCGCGAGGCGCTCCTCGACCGTGCCCTTGCGCCAGGCGAGCTCCTCCGCCTGCGTCTTGCCGCGCGCCTTCACCGTCTCGGCGAACTCCACCAGCCGCTCGGTGGCGTCGGCTGCGGCGGTTGAGGATCACGTCCTCGACGCGCTCGAGGAGATCGTCGGGATCTCCGCGTAGACGCCGAGCTGCCCGGCGTTGACGATGCCCATCGTCATGCCGGCGCCGGATCGCGTGGTACAGGAACGCCGTGTGCATCGCCTCGCGCACCGGGTCGTTGCCGCGGAACGAGAACGACAGGTTCGACACGCCGCCCGAGATCTTGACGTGCGGCAGGTTCGCGCTGATCCAGCGCGTCGCCTCGATGAAGTCGACCGCCGTAGTCGTTGTGCTCCTCGATGCCGGTGGCGACGGCGAAGATGTTCGGATCGAAGATGATGTCCTCGGGCGGCAAGCCGACCGTGTTCGACGAGGATGCGGTAGCAGCGCCGGCGAGATCTCGATGCGGCGCTCGAGCGTGTCGGCCTGGCCCTTCTCGTCGAAGGCCATGACGACCACCGCCGCGCCGTAGCGGCGCGCGAGCGCGTGCCTGCCGGACGAACTCGGCCTCGCCCTCCTTGAGCGAGATCGAATTGCACGACCGGCTTGCCCTGCACGCACTTCAGGCCCGGCCTCGATTACCGACCACTTCGAGCTGTCGATCATCACCGGCACGCGCGCGATGTCGGGCTCGGCGGCGACGAGGTTGCAGGAACGTCTGTCATGGCCGCCTGCGAGTCGAGCATCGCCTCGTCCATGTTGACGTCGATCACCTGCGCGCCGTTCTCGACCTGCTGGCGCGCGACTGCGAGCGCCTTCCTGGTAGTCGCCGGCGAGGATGAGGCGCGCGAACGCGCTTCGAGCCGGTGACGTTCGTGCGCTCGCCGACGTTGACGAAGAGCGAGTCCTCGCCGATGTTCAGCGCTTCGAGGCCGGAGAGCCGCAGCTTGCTTCTCGATCGCCGGCACCTTGCGCGGCGCGAGGTCGCGCACGTGCTCGGCGATCGCCGCGGATGTGCTCGGGCGTCGTGCCGCAGCAGCCGCCGACGATGTTGAGGAACCCGGCTCTGCGCGAACTCCTCCAGCAGGCAGGACGTGTGCTCCGGCGTCTCGTCGTAGCCGGTCTCCGAGAGCGGGTTCGGCAGACCGGCGTTCGGATAGCAGCTGATGTAGGTATCGGCGACTCGACGAGCTCGCTCGATGTACGGGCCGCATCAGCTTCGCGCCGAGCGCGCAGTTCAGCCCGATAGCGAGCGGCCGCGCATGGCCGGACCGAGTTCCAGAACGCCTCGGGCGTTTGTCCGGTGAGCGTGCGGCCGGACTGGTCGGTGATGGTCCCGAGATCGATCACCGGCAGCCGCCGGCCCCACAGCTTCGAACACGCTCTCGATCGCGAACACCGCCGCCTTGGCGTTCAGCGTGTCGAAGATCGGTCTCGCAGCAGGATGAGGTCGGCACCGCCGCCGGCCAGCCCGCGCAGCGCTTCGGCATAGGCTGCAACCAGCTCATCGAAGCGAGATGTTGCGGAAGCCCGGGTCGTTGCACGTCGGGCGAGATCGACGCGGTCTTGCTGGTCGGCCCGAGCACGCCCGGCGACGAAGCGCGGGCTGGTCGGGCGTCTGCGCGGAGAACTCGTCGGCCGCCTCGCGCGCGAGCTTCGTCGCGGCGAGGTTGAGCTCGTACGCGAGTCCTTCCATCTCGTAGTCGGCAAGCGAGGGCGCGTTCGAGTTGAACGTGTTGGTCTCGATGATGTCCGCGCCGGCGGCGAGGTACTGCCGGTGGATCGCGCGCGATGAGTTGCGGCTGGGTGAGCACGAGCAGATCGTTCGCGCCCTTCAGGTCGACCGGCCAGTCGGCGAAGCGCGCGCCTCGGAACTCCGCTCATCGGCCGGTGGCCCTGGATCATCGTCCCCATCGCGCCGTCGAGGATCAGGATCCGGCGGTCGAGGAGCGCGCGAGTTGGTCGGTTTTGTCCGGCTGCATAAAACAGAAACCCGTTCAGCTTGCTCGCAGCTCAAACGGGTTTCCCTCGCTTTAGCCGTATTTCTTTCACCCGGACCGCTGCAACGACCCGGAGGCGCCCGCAAGCTGAAGCGTCAAATCGGCGCCGAGACCTAGGCTAGCGGCTCGCTGGGCCCTTGTCAATGAACGGTTTATGGGAGGCTCCCACGGGTCTATACTGCCCGCCCCTGTCGCCATCGGCACCGATCGCCATGAAGCATATGAAGCCCGCGGAAGCGTTCGACTACCTGAAGCAGACGCCGAACGCGCTGCTCGTCGACTGCCGGAGCGAGGATGGAATACGCCTCTTCGTCGGCCATCCGACCGGCGCGCTGCACGTGGCGTGGAACGACGGCCCCGACTGGGAGGTGAATCCGCACTTCGTGGGACAGGTAAAGAAGCTCGCGGGCACGAACCACGCGCACCGGTCGATCGTCCTCATCTGCCGCAGCGGCAACCGGTCGCTCGACGCTGGTGCGGCGCTCGAGCAGGCCGGCTTCACCGACGTCTACAATGTGCTGCACGGCTTCGAGGGCGACCTCGACGAAGCACCAACGCAACGCGACCAACGGCTGGCGCTTCGACGGCCTGCCATGGGAGCAGACCTGACCTGGCGTGCCTAGTCCGTGACCTGCGTCATCCGCGCCGGGCGCTTGAGGCCGGTATTCGCCCGGGCGCTTCTCGTACACGTCCTTGTCCCACTCCCCGGCGACGATATAGACCCGCCACGGGCGGTCCTTCGCCAGCACGCCCTGCGCCACTGAAGTTCAGGAGCTGCGGCGCGCGCTTCGGCGGCCGAGCAGAACACGCGCCCGCCGGCGTAGCTGCCATCCGCCTCGAGGACGCTCCCGCGGCGTTCCGCGCGGGACCGCGTGCGCGGGCAGCGGTCCGGGTTTTGTCACCGGCTGTCCACGCGCGATCGCCTGCGCGGCCTCGGGCTCGCCAGGAGCGTGGCTACACGGTGCCGCAGCTCCGCCCGGGCTTCGCTCGCGCAACCCGCGAGCACCGCCAGGCAGAAACACAGGGCGGCCAGCGGCCGCAGAGACGCCCTTCGTCATCGAGTCTCCCGTGAACCCGCATGCCGCAGCTCGGCGACGAGCTGGTCGCGCAGGCGAAACCGCTGCACCTTCCCGGTCGTAGTGCGCGGCAGCTCGCTCACCGCGCGTGCCTACTTCGGCCGCGCGCGGCGCGGCAGCTCCGCCGGGCGCGCGAGCGCAACCTCGACCGCACCCTCGTCGGCCCCGACCACGAACAGCGCGAGCCGATCGAGGCCGTCCGCGTCGGGGACCACAACACAGGCCGCCTCGCGGATCCGGCGGTCCGCGAGGACCGTCTCTTCCAGCTCCGCCGGTTTCACCCATTGTCCCGCGATCCGGTAGAAGCTCGTCGGCGCGGCCCTGGTGCGACCAGAAGCCGTCGCCGTCTGCGGGTGAAGAGGTCGCCGGTGCAGAACCAGCCGTCGCGGAACGCGCCACGCGCGCGGTCGCCTCCGCGCTCTTGCACCCCAGAGCGAGCGAGGGATGTCGCACTCCAGAGCACGCCCGGGGCATCGTTCGCCACCTCCTGCCCGCGGTCGTCGAGGAGCTTCGCCGCCACCCCCGCCAGCGGTATCCCGCAACCGTCGCCTGCGCTGCCGTCCGGGAAAGTTCGCGAATGCATTGCAGAACGTCTCCGACATGCCGTACGCCTCGAGCACCGTCGTACTGACCCGTTCGCGCCACCTGGCCGCGATCAGCGTCGAGGAGGCGCTCGCCGGCCGTGAACACGAGCCGGATGTCCGCGAACGCGGCGAGCTGTTCGCGCGGCAGCGCGAGCAGCCGGCGCATCATCGTCGGCACAGTGAAGAACACGTCCGGGCGGCGGCACGCTGACGGTCGCCGCGATCCCTTCCGGGTCCCGGCCCCAGCTTTCGTCGATGACGATCGCGCCTCCGCAGGACAGCGGCCCGGTGAAGCCGTTGTCGAGCGCATATGCGAAGAAGAGCTTCGAGGTCGCGAGCACGACCGTGTCCTCGCCGGCGCGGGCGACCTCGCGCAGGAGCTTGCCGGCGTGCGCGCAGCTCGCCTGGCTGTGGATGATCGCCTTCGGCCGGCCGGTCGTGCCGGAGGAATACAGCCAGAACGCCGGTTCGTCGGCGCGCGTCGTCGCGGTGACGTGCACCGGGTGGGCCGTCGTTACGGCGGCCGCGAGCGAAGTCGCCGCCAAGCGCGGGGACGAGCCGCGTTGCGGTCCCTTCACATCGGCGCTCGCGGCCGCAAGGATGCTCCGGATCTGCGATTGCGAGCCGCGCGGTTCGCAGTCGCCGACGTGTGGGCGAGCTCCGCCGGCGGGAGCCGCGTGTTGAGCGCGACCGCGACCGCGCCCGCCTCTGATCGCGCCGAGAAACGCCGCGCAGAGGGCGCGGCGAGTCGTTCATCAGCAGGCACACGCGTTCGCCGCGCTTCAGGCCGAGAGCGGCGAGCGCGTTCGCCGCTGGCAGACCGCGTCGTCGAGCTCGCCGCAGGTCAGCGTGCCGCCGGGGTGCAGGACCGCCGGACGGTCGCGCCGCGCCGGCTCGCGGCACGCGCGCGAGGATCGCGTCGGAAGCGTTGAGCGGCGCCGTGCCACGCGCGTCGAGCGGACCTCGGTGGCGGGACGGGCCCGCAGGTTGCACGGGGGTGGACGTTGGCCTACGATAGCCGTGCACCATCCGTGCGTCAAATCGTTGCCCTCCAAACAATCCGGTCTCCTGCGCGTGCGCGCCGGCGGTGACGACCTCGATCTCGGGCCTCGCCGGGGCTGCTCGGCTATCAGCTGCGGCTCACAGTCTCGCGGTGGCCCGCGATTTCGAGCGCGCGGCCGGTGGACTGGGGTTTCGCCGGGGCGGTTCAGCCTCCTCGTGCTGGTCGAAGCGAACCCGGCGTCTCGCGAGAGCCGGCTCCGCGCACGCAGTGCGGCTCGACCGCTCGACGATGGTCGTGGTGCTCGATCAGCTCGAGGGAGCGGCAGCTGGTGGAGCGCCGCGACCGGACCAGACCGGCGGACCAACGCCCGTGACTCACGCGGGAAGGAAGCGGCTGCCTTGCTCGCCTGAAGCGCTGCGTGACCGGAGCAGGCGGGCGGATCACCGAGGTTCGACGCCGGACGAGCGTCATGTGCTGTTCCGCTGCTGCGCCGGCTCGGACCCTGAACAGCGCGCTACGCGGGCGTTAGCGCGGCACCGCGCTCGGACTGCTCGGGGCGGTCGGTGCCATCGGCTCTGGTCAGCGGCGCTCGCTGCAGGATCGGCGCCCTGCTGGACCGCGCTCGGTGGCGTCTGGATCGTCTGCGTCGGCGCGGCGACGGGAAGAAAAGGGCGCCGACCGGGCACCTCGGCGATAGCCCTGGGCTTCGCGCCCCTGCTATCGGGGCGGACACCGGGCGGGCGGCCTGCGCCCGGTGGCCGGCTATGCGTGGTAGGGCAGCCTCGCCGTGGTAGTTCGTCCAGGTAGCCTCGCGCTCTTCCTCTTCGGAAGAGGCGCAGCCTGACGACCATGTCGGCGATCTTGTAGGCGATGAAGGCCACGACGCCGGTCCAGATGATCGTGAGGATCACCGCCTTGTGCTGGACCCAGAGCTGCTCGCCGATCCACCGTAGCCGGTCGCCGCCGTGACCCAGTCGGTCCGAACTCGGCCCGCCGAGGCTCGGCGCAGCGCTGAACACGCCGGTGAGAAGGCGCCCTGAGGATCCTGCCGACGGCGTGCACACCGAACGCGTCGAGCGTGTCATCCGCACCGAGGATCCGCTGAGGCCGTTCACGCCCCACAGGCAGACCAGCCCTGCGGCGATGCCGATGACGAACGCGCACGGATCCCGACGTTCCCGGCCGCGGGCGTGATCGCCACCAGCCCGGCAACCGCGCCGGACGCGGCACGCCAGCATCGACGGCTTGCCCTTGAACATCCACTCGCCGAAGCGTCCACGACGAGCACCGCGCAGGCGGTGGCGAGGTAGGTGTTGATGAAGGCGAGCGCGGCGCGAGTCGTTCGGCTTCGAGCGCCGAGCCGGCGTTGAAGCCGAACCAGCCCACCCACAGCAGCGACGGCGCCGATCATCGTCAGCGGCAGGTTGTGCGGCGTCATGGCTTCCTTGCCGAAGCCGATGCGCTTGCCGATCACGATAGGCGCCCACCAGGCCGGCGACGCCGGCGTTGATGTGCACCACCGTGCCGCCGGCGAAGTCGAGCGCGCCCCACTGCCAGATGCAGGCCCGGCCTTGGCGTTCATCGCGTCGACGACCTTCGGATCCGTGTAGGCATCCGGGCCCATCCAGAACCAGACCATGTGCGCGATCGGCGCGTAGGCGAAGGTGAACCAGAGCACGCATGAAGATCAGCACCGCCGAGAACTTGACGCGCTCGGCGAACGCGCCGAGGATCAGGCAGCAGGTGATCGCGGCGAACGTCGCCTGGAACGCGACGAACACGAGCTCCGGGATCACCACGCCCTTGCTGAACGTCGCCGCCGTCGCGAACTCGCCCTTGCCGGCGTCGAACGTGCCCTTCAGGAACAAGCGGCTCGAAGCCGCCGAAGAACGGCGTTGCCCTCGGTGAACGCCGAGGCTGTAGCCGTAGATGCACCACAGCACCGTGATCAGCGAGAACACGACGAACACCTGCATCAGCATCGAGAGCATGTTCTTCGAGCGCACCATGCCGCCGTAGAAGAGCGCCAGCGCGGGCACGCTCATCATCAGCACCAGCGCGGTCGAGGTCGAGCATCCACGCCACGTCGCCCTTGTTGGCGGCGCGGCGGCTGCGCGCTTCCGCTCTGACCCCCGCTCGCGCGGGGCGTCGACCTTGACCGTCTCCGTCAGCTGTAGTGGCAGCGGTGGTCGCCTGGCGCAGCGGCCGCCGGCTGCGCGGTGCGGCGCCGCCGGCTTCGCCCGGCGCCGGCTTGTCGTGCCGATATCGCCTGCGCGAGCGCCAGCGCCGCGGCGCCGAGCAGACGCACAGAGCGCGACGAGCGCAGTCAGTCTTTTTCATGTGATCCGCTCTCCTAGAGCGCTTCCGCGCCGGTCTCGCCGGTGCGGATGCGGACGACCTGCTTCGAGGTCGAAGACGAAGATCTTGCCGTCGCCGATCTTGCCGGTGTTGGCCGACTTCTCGATCGCCTCGATCACCTGATCGAGCATGTCGTCCTTGATCGCGGCCTCGACCTTCACCTTCGGCAGGAAGTCGACCACGTACTCGGCGCCGCGATACAGCTCGGTGTGGCCCTTCTGCCGCCGAAGCCCTTGACCTCGGTGACCGTGATGCCCTGCACGCCGATGGCGGACAGCGCTCTCACGCACCTCGTCGAGCTTGAACGGCTTGATGATGGCCGTGACTAGTTTCACGACGAGCTTCCTCATGACGCGCGCGCCGGGCTTAAGAGCTCTGTGACCCGGCGCGCAGACTGCGTGCTCTAGAACGTCTTCCCGACGCGACAGCACCAGGCCGGACGAACTGATCCGCGGTTCTTGCCCCGTGCCACTTGAGTCGCGTACCACCACTGCTTTGTCGGCGTCGGTGCCGATGATGCGCGCGCCGAGTGGCCAGCCGGCCAGGTCGTACACCACGCCGACCGTTGTAGTCGAAGTAGCGATCCTACGGTGCTTGACCCAGGTATAGCCGGCGGTCGCGGTGAACGTGAGCTTGGGCATCGATCTCCGGAAGGTTGAACGCGCCGCATGAGGTACTGCGTGCCTGGTTGCCCTGTTGCGGCCGAGCGAGCGGCTGGGCTCGTGTCTCAAGTCGCTGCGAACTCAGTCCAGCGCCGCCACCACGCGTCTCGGACAGCCGAAGTAGTCGGTGAGCGAATAGTTGTGCCTCGAGCGAGAACCACTTCCAGCTGCCGCCGACGTATACCTCCCAGTTGTTCGAACGTGGTGGTGGCTGTTGCCGGAGTAATAGACGCCGATATCAGCTTCGTCCCGCCCGGATAGAGGTAGCAGATCGTCCGACATCGAGGCCGAAATCGTCCCAGGAGTGCTTCCACCCGCCGTAGAAGTCCATCCTCGATGCTCGAGCCAGTTCCCGAGGTACTGGTTGCCGCTGATGTTCGGAGTTCCAGCGTTGCCGGCGTAGAAGCCGCTCGAGTGGAGTATGTCGATACGCCGCCCTGGATCGCCGGGCGGTGAAGAACCCCTGACCGAAGGTCTGGGAAATGCCACGGAACCGGTAGTCGGTGGCGATCGCCCACGTTCCTGATGACGGTGTCATCGGGCGTACTGATCCCGCCGGCGCCGCCGGGATCTGTGGGCGCCACCGGGCGTGCGCGCGAGCGAAGTTGTGAAGGTTGCGGCTGCAGCACATGGCCCGAGCGTACGAAGAGTTTACAGCTCATCGACCTGCTTCGCCGGGTCTGATACGTCATTTGGCAAAGGCCGCGCGCCTGTGGAGCATTCATATGCCGAAAACAAAGTGTTGTCTGAAAACAGCTGGCAGTTGTCGTTTGCCGCCGGAATCACAGAGCAGTGGATCACCGGCCAGCCAGGTCCACGACACACGTGCCGCCAGCGCCCGACCACTCGACTGCAGCGGTCCGAGTCGGTTCGCGGTCGACGTCGGATTGCACGTCTTCCCAACGGAACTCGTGAAGTCGGGGCTCGGTACCGTACACGCCGAAACTGTGCTTGGTCAGATACCCGCCGTTGGCGGTGATGAGTCCGCGTTGGCCGGGGTTGGCGACCAGCAGTCGCTCGGCCATCGTGGCGATCGAGTGGGTGACGTAGTTGTTCCACGGGCCGCCGGCGAAGGTCAGGCCGCCGGTGACTGTCAGCGGCCTGCTCGGGTCGCCGGTCGGCAGCCCCAACTCGTTGGCGGCCACCTGCACCGCCGACGGGAAGCACGAGTAGACGTCGATCAAGTCGAGATCATCGACGCCGACGCCCGCCAGGTGCAGCGCCCGCTGCCCGGCGATCCTGATCGCAGGCGAACGGTAGAACTCCGCCCGCTCGCCGATGCGCATAGGTGTCGTGCGCATCCGTGCCCGCGTACGGAAAAACCCAACGCTCCGACGGGATTTTGCAGATAGGTCGCCTTGTCGACCGACGTGAGCACCAGCGCCGCGCCCTGATCGACCATGTTGTTGCGAGTTCATCAGCTTCGTGTAGGGCCAGCTGATCATCCGGTTGCGAGGCCTGGGTTGCCAGATCTGGTGCGGCGCCAGCGGCTCACGGCTCCACGCGTGCGGATTCTTCGCGGCCACCCCGCTGAACTGCGACCACAGCTCACCGATGCGGTGCAGGTGGTCGTCCGCCGACTCCCTGCCGCGATCCGAAGGGCCTGCTCGAACATCGGATAGACGTAGGCGGGCCGGTCCAGTTTGATCCGGATCTCCGCGGGCCCGGCCATCGGCACACCGTCGTCGGCACTCTCGGCCATCGGAACGGACTCGTCTTGACTCGTCCAGTCGGGCTTGGCGCCGCTCGCACGCAATCGCGTTCGGGTACGCCAGGTTTCGGCGCCGGCGATCAGCACTGCGTCGGCGCGGCCGGCCTGGATGTCCAGGCACGCCTGGTTGACCAGCGTCTGCGGGAACGTTGCCGCCGACCCCGGTGTAGCGGGTTGCGGCGTTCTTGGCGCGGAGTCGCTGCGCCAGCAGCAGCCCCGGATCGCGGTAGCGCCAGGACAGCACGCTCACGACGCGGACCGAGTCGACGGCCTCGAGCACCCGTGGATCCGCGGCGGCGCGGGCGGCCGCCACCATCAGGTCCACGGGTTCGACGCCGGGATGGTCGTCGTGTTGGTTGACCTGGCCGTAGCCGATGAGCACCGGCGTCCTGGGGTCGATGGGCATGGCTTCCAGTTTGACGGGCCGACCCGGTAGATCGATTTGAGGGTCAGACAGGCGCACCTGGCCCCTCGCAGGCCGATGCTCGCTGCGCCGATCGCCGCTGGCCTTGACACCATCTGATCGTCGTTGCTGCACCGATCGGGCTATCTCGGTGGCGCGTGCGACGTCGGCGGCCCCCTCGCACCGCGACCGCGGAGCCAGGATCCGCGAATTCGAGGTGAACAGGTCTGTCCGTTGTTGACGAACGACACGCTCAACGCGCGTCGGCCGCTCGGCCGCCGGGGTCGAGCGCCAGCCGTCGCAGCGCGGAGGCGGGCCGCGCGCCTCGATCACGGGCTCGACCTTGTCGGCGTCGCGGAACGTCCCGCCGATGAACAGCCGGGCCATCATGACCTCCCTTGGTGAGTGAACAACGCGCCTTCGGCGATCAGTCGCTCGATCTCGTCGGCGTCCAGCGCGAGCAGCTTCTGGCAGATCTCGCGGGTGTGCTCACCGGGCATCGGCGCGGGCCGAAGCTCGGCGGGTGCAATGTGCAGGTAGGGCGCGGGGCCGGTCTCGGTGGGCATCGGCGCGTCGAAGAGCGGATGGGTCATGTCGCTGAACACTCTTCGGAAGGTGATCTGCGGATCGGCCAGCACGTCGACGGCCCGGTTCATCGGCGCGGCGGGCACGCCCGCGTGCTGCAGCGCCTCGGCGACGGCCGTCTTGTCCCGGCTCGACGTCCACTCCGAGACCGCGGCAATGAGTTCGGCGCGGTCACGCGGAAGAGCGTCACGGCCCATCGCCGCGGCCAACGCAACCCGGTCGGCGTCTGATCGCAGCGAAATCACGCACCACTTCGTCGTCGCCGTCGCACGGGTAGACCGCATGCACTGCGGGGTCGTCGGCGACCGGAAGCGCGCGCCGCGCGGGCGGCCTCGGCGACATAGGCGCGTCGCGAGCTGGTTCACCGCCGCCTCGGCCTGCGAAATGTGCACGTGCGCACCGGTTCCGGTGTGATCACGGCCGATGACCGCCGCCAGCGCGGCGATCGCGGTGATCCTGGCCGACGACGTGATCGGGGAAGATCGTGGTGGCGTCATAGAAGCTGCCGCTGCGGGGCATCCTCGGAGGTCCACAGCCGGGTGACCCCGGTGGTGGCGCGGACCAGTGGGCCGTAGCCCATTCGCGCGCTCCACGGGCCGGTGGCCCCGAACGCGCTGCTCTCGGCGAGCACGATGCGCGGGTTGAGCTCGCGCAACCGTTCGTAGGAAAACCCCAGCGACGCAAGCGTTCCCGGCTTGAAGTTGGCGAACACCGCGTCGGCGCTGGCGACCAGCTTCGCGGAACAGCTCGGCGCCCGACGGATGCCGCAGGTCCAGACCCAGGCCGTACTCGTTGCGGTGGGTCAACGCCCACGACCTGCTCATCACCTGGCCCGGCGGTGTCTGGCGCAGCCCGTCGGGATACGTGGCGCTCTCGATCTTGATGACCTCCGCGCCGAGGTCGGCGAACAGCCGGCCCAGCTCTCCGCCTGCCACGATCACGCCAAGGTCGAGGATCCGCATGCCCGTCAAACGGCCGGCCTGGCCGTGCCGCTCGCCGACGAGGCGACGGAACGTCTTGTCGCCCAAGCGGCTTCGTCCGCGCCGACCGACCGGCGCGGGACGGGCGTACCCCGACATGCTCACCGTCGACCACGAATGGCCCGACAGGAACGGACACGCCGGCCCAGCGTGCGAGTTCGACATCGGCCAGCGCCCCGACAGCGCGGAAATGCTCCGAGGACAACGCCTCCGCCGGCGTGAGCACCGCGGCGATCGGTACTCCGCGACGTTGACCCTCGGCGACCAGGTCGTCCATCGTCTGCGCGTGCGACCAGATCCGCGATCGCGCGCGTTGAGTTCACGTGACGCGGCGTATCGCGCCGCGATGGTGTCGAACTTCGGGTCGGCGAACTGCTCGGGCTCACCCGAGCCACGCGCGCATGCCACGCCACTGCCGCGGCCGACAGCAGGCAGATCCGGACGTATCCGTTCGTTACACGCGAAATATCGGGTAGATCTGCTGGTTGCGCGGCCGCCCCGCCACAGCTCGCTGGACCGCTTCAGCCCGACGGCCGCCTGGCCCTCCGATCCGAACGGCGGATCGAGGGCCTGCACGACGGCCTCGAACCGCGAGAGAGTCGATGTATTCTCCTGTGCCGCAACGTAACCGGTGATAGTAGGCGGCCAGCGCAGCCCACGCGGCCTGCACGGCGGCGGTCGCGGATGCGACCCCGCCGGCGGCAGCACCGGTGTTCCCGCCGTCGGCCCGGTACGCGACAGCGCGGTCGACATGGCGTACAGCACCGGGTCGGTGCGCCCGCCACGACGCGTGCGGCCTGTGGTGCCGAAATCGGTGACCGACAGCGCAACCAGATGCGCGAACTGGTCAGCCAGCGCCGCGCACGACGTCCCGAACGCGGCCGCGCCCGCCGGATTGCCGCCGTCCACCACGATGTCAGCGGCGCCGGCCAGCTCGACGAACCGGTCACGGTCGCCCGCGCTGTCCGGGATCCAGCACGGCGCTGCGCTTGTTGGCGTTGTTCAGCGCGAACGCGATGCTGGCACCAGCCACGCTGGGCAGCCGCGGCGCGCCGGGCTGCCTGCGGGCGGTTCGATCTTCAGCACGTCGGCGCCGAGGTCGGCGAACAGCCGGTCGACGGCGTCGGATTCGGCGCCGCCGACATCGAGCACCCGAAGCGTCTCGAGCAGTCCGTTGCTCACCGGGCCAGCAGCCGTTCCACCCACTCGAGGTGGGCGTCGGTCCCGGCAGCCACGTACATCAGGTCGACGAACGCGTCGGGGTAGCCGTTGTCGGCCAGCACCTGCACGGCGTCGGCGACCTTGTCCACCGGAGTGCCTTCGGCGACGTTGACCCGCACATAGGCGTGGATCGCCGACGGGTCACGACCCGCCGCGCGGGCCGCGTCGTCGATGGTCTGCCGCTGCCAGTTGAGCATGTCCAGGCGCACGCCGCCCGGAACCTGAACCCCGGCCATCCAGCCGTCGGCGCGCTGACCGACGCGCTTGAGCCCGGCCGGCGTGAACGCCCCGAGATAGATCGGCGGATGCGGCCGCTGGACCGGCTTGAGGTTCACCCACGATTCCGGGACGGACCAGCGCTCACCCTCGTGCCGAACCGGGTTGGCGGTCCACAGCGCGTCGAGCGCGTCGAGGAGTTCGTCGAGTTGCGCGCCGCGGCGGCGAAACGGCAGCACCGGCGGCCTGGTACTCCTCCGGCGACCAGCCGATACCGAATCCGGGCAGCAGCCGACCGCCGCTGATCACGTCGATACTCGTCAGTTGCCGGGCCAGCTGAACGGGCGGATGCCAGGGCGCGACGAACACGCTGCTGCCCAGTCGCGCGGTGGTGGTCGCGGTCGCGGCCACCGTCAACGCGATGAACGGATCCAGGTTGGTGCGGAACTGCTCGGGGATGGTGTCCGTGCCGACGTAGCCCACCGTCGGATTGACCGCGGCCAGCAGCCGGTCTCCCACCCAGAGGCTGTCGGCGCCGAGCTTGTTCGGCCGTCGACGCGAAGCGCGCAAGCTCGCCGACGTCCAAGGCGGCGGATTCTCCGAACTGCGGCACCGCGAATCCCAGCACGACCGTCAGGCTAGTGCTTAGGTCCAGCGATTCGGGTACAAGGGACCCCACCTGTTGTTCACCCGCCGAGACGATGATTCTGCAGATGACCGCCCAGGCCCTTCCTCGACGCTGCCCGACAGCGAACTCGAACTGATCAACGCGTACTGGCGGGCCGCCAATTACCTGTCGGTGGGCCAGATCTACCTGCTGGACAACCCGCTGCTGCGCGAGCCGCTGGCGCCCGAGCACATCAAGCCGCGCCTGCTCGGACACTGGGGCACCACGCCCGGCCTGAACCTCATCTACGCCCACCTCAACCGCGTCATCCGCCATCGCGACCTCAACGTCATCTACATCACCGGCCCCGGCCACGGCGGTCCCGGCCTGGTCGCCAACGCCTATCTGGAGGGCACGTACAGCGAGGTCTACTCGGGCATCGGCGAGGACGTCGACGGGCTGCGAAAGTTGTTCCGCCAGTTCTCGTTTCCCGGCGGCGTCCCCAGCCACGTCGCGCCGAGACACCCGGGTCGATCCACGAGGGCGGCGAGCTGGGCTATGCGCTGGTGCACGCCTACGGCGCCGCCTTCGACAACCCGGATCTGGTGGTCGCGTGCGTGATCGGCGACGGCGAGGCCGAGACCGGGCCGCTGGCCGCCAGCTGGCATTCGAACAAGTTCCTCAACCCGGTGACCGACGGCGCGGTGCTGCCGATCCTGCACCTCAACGGCTACAAGATCGCCAACCCGACGGTGCTGGCCCGCATCCCGCAGGAGGAACTCGAGTCGCTGCTCTGCGGGTACGGCTACCGGCCGATCACCGTCGCCGGTGACGATCCGGCCAACGTGCACCAGCAGCTGGCCACCGCGCTCGACGAGGCATTCGACCAGATCGGCGCGATCCAGCAGGCGGCGCGGCTGGACGGCGAGACGGGCCGACCGCTGTGGCCGATGATCATGCTGCGCACCCCGAAGGGCTGGACCGGGCCGAAGGAGGTGGACGGCAAGAAGGTCGAGGGCACCTGGCGGTCGCATCAGGTGCCGCTGTCGGAGACGCACACCAACCCCGAACACATGGCGCAACTCGAGGCGTGGCTGCGCAGCTATCGGCCCGAGGAGCTGTTCGACGAGCACGGTGTGCTTCGGCCGCAGCTGCGGGCGCTGGCGCCGACCGGGCGAGCGCAGGATGAGCGCCAACCCGCACGCGAACGGCGGGCTGCTGCTGCGCGACCTCGACCTACCCGACTTCCACCGATTACGCCGTCGCCGTGGACAAACCGGCGACAACAACCGCCGAAGCCACCCGCGTGCTCGGGACCTTCCTTCGCGACGTGATCGCCCGCAACCCCGACCGCTTCCGCCTGATGGGCCCGGACGAAACCGCGTCGAACCGGCTGTCGGCGCGTGTTCGAGTCGACCGACAAGCGCGTGGCTGGCCGAGACTCGAGCCCGACGACGAGGACCTCGGGCCGGACGGCCGCGTGATGGAGGTGCTCTCGGAGCATCTGTGCCAGGCTGGCTGGAGGGCTACCTGCTCACCGGCAGGCACGGGCTGTTCAACTGCTACGAGGCGTTCATCCACATCGTCGACTCGATGTTCAACCAGCACGCCAAGTGGCTGACCAGCGTACGCGCGACATCCCGCTGGCGGCGGCCGATCGCGTCGCTGAATTACCTGCTGACGCTCGCATGTTTGGCGTCAGGACCACAACGGCGCATCGCATCAGGATCCCGGCTTCATCGACCACGTCGCCAACAAGCAGCGCCGAAGTGGTGCGGGTGTACCTGCCGCCGGACGCCAACACGCTGCTGTCGGTGGCCGATCACTGCCTGCGCAGCCGCCACTACGTCAACGTGATCGTCGCGGGCAAGCAGCCGGCGCTGACGTACCTGGACGATGGACGACGCGATCGCGCACTGCACCCGCGGCCTGGGCATCTGGGAATGGGCCGGCAACGACCAGGCGGCGAGCCCGACGTGGTGCTGGCGTGCGCCGGCGACATCCCGACGCTCGAGACGCTGGCCGCCGCCGACATCTTGCGCGCGCGAACTTCCCGAGTTGGCGGTGCGCGTGATCAACGTCGTCGACATCATGCGGCTGCAACCGGAGTCCGAGCACCCGCACGGGCTGTCGGATCACGAGTTCGACTCGCTGTTCACCACCGACAAGCCGGTGATCTTCGCCTACCACGGCTACCCCTGGCTGATCCACCGGCTGACCTACCGGCGGACCAATCACGCGCAGCATGCACGTGCGCGGGTTCAAGGAGCGAGGGCACCACGACCACGCCGTTCGACATGGTGATGCTCAACGACCTCGACCGGTTCCACCTCGTCATCGACGTCATCGACCGGGTCGAGGGGCTGGCCAACCGGGCCGCGGCGCTGCGCCAGCGGATGCTCGACGCGCGGCTGGCCGCGCCGCCGCTACACGCGCGAGCACGGCGAGGACGACCCCGACATCTCGGCTTGGACGTGGGACTCCGAGCTACCGCTCGAACTCGAAGTCCTCAGGACACGCTCAGCAAGAACCGATGAAATCGCCGGTAAACTGGCTCCGCAATGTCTGAGCAGGCGGTGGCCCCGCACCCCCATCCCGTGGTGGGCCAACTCGCCGCTTTGCACCATTTCCGTACCTACGTCGACATCGGCGTGGTCGTGGTGGTGCTGGCACTCGACCAACCTGATCGCGCATTTCACGACGCCGTGGGCCAGCATCGCGACCGTGCCCGCTGCCGCGGTCGGGCTGCGTGGTTCTGGTTCGTTCGCGCGGCCTCGGCTGGGCTGAGCTCGGGCTGAGCCGCGAGCACTGGAAAGCCGGCGCCGGCTATGCGCGTGGCCGCTGTCGCGGTGGTGTTGTCGGTGATCGCGATCGGCACGCTGCTGCCGTGGACCCGGCCGATGTTCATGAACAACAACTACGCGACGGTGTCCGGCGCGCTGATCGCATCGATGATCATCATCCCGTTGCAGACCGTGATCCCCGAGGAGCTGGCGTTCCGCGGTGTGCTGCACGGCGCGCTGAACCGAGCCTGGGGTTTCCGCGGTGTGGCGCGCGGCAGGCTCGCTCCTGTTCGGGCTGTGGCACATCGCCACGTCGCTCGGGCCTGACCAGCAGCAATGTCGGCTTCACCCGGCATCTTCGGCGGCGGCCTGCTCGGTACCATCGCCGGCGTGGTGCTGGCGGTGGCCGCGACGGCGGCCGCTGGCTTCGTATTCACCTGGCTGCGCAGGCGCAGCGGCAGCCTGATCGCGCCGATCGCGCTGCACTGGTCACTGAACGGGCTGGGGGCGCTGGCCGCGGCCGCTGGTCTGGCACCTGTCGACCTGACCGCCTGCGTCAGCGCGGTGCCGCCTTGTTCTGGCGCGGAACGCGCGGTTCTTGAGCTTGTTGCCACACGTCGACATCTCGCACCATGTGCCGCCGTGGTTGCGCGACTTGTCGTAGAACGCCCACTGGCATTCGTCGTTGGCGCAGGCCTTGAGCAGCTGCCAGGTGCCGTCGCGCTGGGCGTCGCGAACTGATCAGCAAGCAGCTCGACCAGCCGGTCGCGCCACCGAGTCGCCGTGCGGCGGTCAACCGCACCTCGCCGTCGTCGCCAGGCATCGGCGCGGGCGGTGCCAGCCGGCGGCGATCTCGCGCAGCGGCGGCCAGTGCGGTGTCGGTGGGCGTCGGCCACCCGCGTTGTGTACCAGCATCGCGCGCAGCGCCTCGCGCACGCGCGCGGACGAGGTCCAGGTCGCGCATCGGTCAAGCTCGGCGTGCGGCGCCAGCAGCTGGTTGTCGACGAGCCACGGACGCGCGTCGGCACTGATCGGCGAGCCGGTCCGAACCGTCCGGGCAGCTCGACGGTGTTGACCAGCGCTTGAACAAGCATGCAGCCGGCCGGGCGCGGGTTTCGACTCGTCGTCACCGGGCCACTGCGCAGGCCTGCGTACTCATGCGTCTCAGGCTATCCATGCGTGACCGGTATATCAACTTGACTGGTCATCCATGACCGCTGTAACGTCTTTGATGGTCACGAGAATATTCGCAGCGGTGAAGCAGCTAGAGGAATTAGATAACCCATGCCCAACAACAAGATTTCGCCCAGACTTCTTTCCAGCCGCGAGCGATGCCGTCCGGCGGACCACCGCCCCGCGGCCGTCGCTTTCAGGCGCGCGTGACGGCGCGACTGACAGCGCCAACCACTCGATCGGCAGCTGCGCTGTCGGCGTGCCTGCTCTGGCCGGAAGCGCGCTCGCCGTCCATCACGGCGCGGTTGACGTCGGCTGCCGAGCGGGAAGCCATCGCCGGGACGCTGCGGCGGGCCGTGCACGATGCCCGCGCGGGCGGTGCGACCGCTGTCGTCGCGCAGTGCGGTTGCACACCACCAACATTGCGGCGGCCGAGGATCGTGATCGACGCCATCACGCTGCGGCTGCACTCACCGCGACCGGTGAGCGCGCGCGGAATGGCGCGGCTGCGCGCCGTCCTGTCCGACGGGCTGCGGACCCATGTACCGATACGGTCGGGGCGATCTCCGCGGCCGGCTCGGCGCTGCGCTCGCAGCGCTCTAGACCGACAGCACCGCCGCCCCGGCGATGCGGCCCTCACTCAGATCCGACAGGGCCGCATCAGCACGGCCGAGCGGATACTTCGGGGCTGGTCGACGTCGATGTGGTGCTGCCCCGCGAACGCGAGGAATTCGCGCGCGTCGTCGCGGGTGTTGGAGGTCACCGATCGCACCTGGCGCTCCTGGAAGAGGTGGCGCTCGTAGTTCAGCGCGGGGATGTCGCTGAGATAGATGCCCGCAATGGCCAGGGTGCCGCCGCGGTCGAGGCGCCTCGAGGGCGGGCAGCACCAGATCACCGACGGGCGCGAACAGGATCGCGGCATCCAATGGCACGCGGCGGACGATCGGCGGCGCCTTGCGCCGAGGCCGCCCCAGTGACAGCGCCAGCTCGCGAGCTCGTTCACCGCGGGTCATGACGTGCACCTCGCGCCCTGCGCGAGAGCCGACCTGGGCGGTGAGATGTGCGCTGCCGCCGAACCCGTAGATGCCGAGCCGGCCGCCGGAAGGCAGGTCGGCCCGCAACAGCGAGCGGTAGCCGATGATGCCGGCACACAGCAACGGCGCCAGTTCGGTGTCGGAATAGCCCACTGGCAGATGGTGCGCGAACTGCCGCTGGGACGGTGGCGAATTCGGCGTAGCCGCCGTCGGCGTCCCAGCCGGTGTAGCGGGATCTCGGGGCAGAGATTCTCCTGCCCGCGGACGCAGAATTTGCCAGTGCCCACAGGTGTGCCGCAGCCACGCGATGCCGACGCGGTCACCGACGCGCGAACTCGTCGCCGGTGTCCGGGCCCAGTCGCGGCGACCTCACCGACCACCTCGTGGCCGGGGATCACCCTGGCCGGTGCACCGGCAGGTCGCCCTCGGCGACGTGCAGATCGGTGCGGCACACACCGCAGGCGTGCACGGCGACGAGGAGTTCACCCGGCCCCGGCTGCGGCACGTCGACGGTGACGCGCTCCAGCGGATGGGTGGTCATCGGGCCCGGTCGTCGAACCCGCCACGCGCTCATGCGTTGCGGCGGCCATCCTCCTATGGTGCTCGCCCGTCGAGAGTTATGCGCCCGCTATGTCCTTGCTCGCTGCACCAACCCGACGATCCACAGCAGGATCACCGAACCGAGGATCGCGGTGAACAAGGTGAACCACCAGCCGCCCCGGCGGTGTTGAGGAAGAAGCCGAGCAGGAAGCCACCGATCAGCGCACCGACGATGCCGATCACGATGTTCATCAGAATGCCCGAGCCGCCGCCCTTGACGATCTTGCCGGCGATCCACCCGGCGATCGCTCCGATGATGATGTAGCCAATCCAGCCAACGCTTGTCATCGTGCGTGGAGCGGGCGAGAAATTCGGTTGCCGCAATCACGTCCATCGCAGATCTCCTGCCTGTCGCCGGCCGAGCCCAGCGAGCCGCTGGGCCACGCTTGAAGGTATACCCGGACGAGGGTAACGATTCGGGTTCCGAAATGGGCACGAACGTTAATTGTTTCCGCAGGTCACCGGCCGTCAGGCCCCCGATCGCACGGGTGAGCAGCGGGTCTGGGCGCGAAATCCGTAGGGAAATCCGGATTCCCGATCGGTCACGACGGCATAACCTGGATGATACAGCAGGCTGGTTGCGCACGCCGGGTGGTGACATGCGTCGACGTGCGAGGCCGCTCGGGGAGTGGCACCGCGCTGTTCGCGCGACCACCGTCACGGACTAGTACCGGTGACGGCACGGTACGGCGGAAGGGGTGAATGATGAAAGCACTTGTCGCACTGGCGATCAGCGGACTTGTAGCCGGCGGCATCGCGCTGGCGGCTCCGGCGAGCGCCGGTTGCCAGGGCGGGTGGACGCCATGGGGCGGCGGCACCACATGCGACGGACCGATCGCCGGGGACGGAACGTTTCAGCGCTGCGTGACCGCGGGCGCCATGGGGTTCGGCGGCACCAACTGCTTCCTGGCTCAACGTCAACAACCTCGAAGGCCAGCAGCCGTACGTCGGCCCCTGAAAACCCAACCGCCCGTTAGCCGTTAGGACGGCGGCAGCATCCCGGGTGGAACGCTGTTCGGGTCGACCGGAACCGGCACGCCGACGTTGGGGCTCTGACCCGGGCGCGTTCGTGCCGCCCGCAGGTGGGGTGGCGGCGGGGCGTTGGGATCCGGCGGCGGCGGAGGCGGCGGCGTCCACGGCCGGATCGACTGCGCCAGCGTGATCGCCTCGCCTTCGGGCACCGGGTTGTTGGCGGTGCCAAGCCAAACCACGAACCAACGCTCGGGCGCGCGCTGGCCTCGCGGCGTGCCCGCGGGGCGTGGGCGCTCCGACGACGCCGGCCCAGATCTGGCCGTTGGGCTTGTTCGTGTCGGTGAACTTCACCTCGTAGTACGACGCGACACCCGACATGCCGCCCGCATTGAGCGGGACGGTCTCCTGGTTGATGCGCGTGCCGGGGAACGGCATGAAGAACTCGCCCATGTCCGACGCGAGGCGCTGGGCCGCCTTCGGTGTTGTCGGTCTCCGGCGCCCGCGAACAGCTTCAGGTCGAGCCGGCCGAGCAGCACGCTGGTGTCGCTGGGCGGCTGGGCGGGCTTGGCGCCTGGCTGGCGGCGTCCGGCGGAATCTTGTTCAACAAGGCCTGCCCGTAGGACAGCTGCGTCGCGTCGGCCACCTTCCAGCCCGCAGGCACCACATAGCTGAAGCCGCCCGCGGCGTTGTCGACCCGGCCCGGCTCCGGCGGCGGAGGCGGCGGCGGTGGCGCGTTCGGATCGGCCAGGCGGCAGCGTTGGGGTCGGCCGGCGGCGGCGTGGCGCGTCGGCGGCTGGGGCGGTCGGCTGGCGGGCGGAGGCGGGCCGGCGCGTTGGGGTCGGCCGGAGGCGGGTGCCGGGGCGTCGGGCGGAGGCGGTGCCTGCATGACGTGTTGCTCGCCGGCGGCGGAGGCGGAGGCGGCGTGGGCTCGGATCGGCATGCGCCACTGACGGCAGCGACAGCGCCACCACGGTGGCACCGGTCAGCGCCGCGATCGCCAGCGTCTTCGAGAGGCCCTTGCGGTGTTCAGATAGTCGCGTCCGGCTGATCCATGTGGAAGAAACTACCGTGTTACCGCCGTGACGCAAGTGTGAGTTGCTCAAAAGTGCTCAGCTGAAAGATTGCTGTATACAGAGAAAGTATCACGAGAGCGGCCATTTAGGTCGATTGCTGGCACGAGGAGGTCCCCGCGCGTTGCGCGGGGCGATCGAACCCACTTGCACCCCGAGTTTTGTGGCCGATTCGCAGACCGTTGATCGCACTCGGCGAACCGCTCCGTTACGGGCTCAGATGGACGGCGACCTCCTGGGCCTTCACCGAGAAGTAAACGCGATCGCCGGGCGCCAGCCGCAACTCGGCCGCGGATTCTGGCGGTGATGTCGGCGGCGAGCCCCGGCGCGCCGTCGGGTTGTCGTCGGCGCGCACCCGGATCACGGGTCCGCGGCTGTCGAGTTCGGCGACCGTCACCTCGACGGTGTTGCGGGGCTGCCGTGCGGCTTGTCGCGGTACACGGCGACCGCGCGCAGGGTTGAACAGCGCCACCGCCGACTCGCCGGCCAGCCACGTCCGGCGCCTGGGCTGCCGTGCCAGGTCGTCCCCCACTGTGTCGTCAGCACACCATCGGCGTCCGCGGTGCCGCCGACCAGGTTCACCCCGGCGAACCGCGCGCCGAACCGGCTTGCGTGGTGTCGCCAAAACCGTTGCAGCCGAGCCTGATTCGAGCGATCCTGGCCGGCCTCGAGCACCAGCACCCGGTCGGCGAGGGTGAGCACATCGAGGAGGTCGTGGGTGATCAGCACCGCCGAGCGGCCGTCACGGGCCAGCACGCGGCGCAGCACCTGCGCATCGCGGTGGCCGGCGGCGACGTCCAGTCCGGCCAGCGGCTCGTCGAGCAGCAACACGTCGGGTTCGGCGGCGAGCGCTCGGGCCAGCGCCACCCGCTGAGCCTGCCCGCCGGACAGCTGCCGCGGCATCCGGTCGGCGAGATCGGCCGCATCGACCTCGGCGAGCCAACGTGCCGCCGCCGCACGGAACTGCGCGGGCGCGAACGCCACGTTGCCGGTGACGCTCAGATGCGGAAACAACAGCGGGTCCTGCAGCAGCAGGCCGACGCGGCGATCGTGGGTCGGCGACGTGAACCCCCGCCGCGGTGTCGGTCAGCACGCGTTGTCCGACGCGCACGACGCCGCGGTCTGGCCGCACCAGGCCCGCGATCACGTGCAGCGCCGTCGACTTGCCCGCGCCGTTGGGGCCGAGCAGCGGCCAGCACCTCGCCGGCGGCGACATCGAATTCGATGTCGAGGCCGCGACTTTCGACGACGGCCCGCAGCTGCAACCTCGGTCATGTCGGCGCTACCACGCATTGGCGCCTCGCAACCGGCGGCTGCCCAGTCCCGACGACGACAACGGCGGCCACCGCGACGAGCAGCAGGGACAGCGCGACCGCCGCGTCGGCGTCGCTCTCGCGCTGCAGGTAGATCTCCAACGGCAGCGTTCGGGTGACGCCCTCACGGGATCCCGCGAACGTCAGCGTCGCGCCGAACTCACCCAGCGACCGCGCGAACGCCAGCACCGCGCCCGGAGATCAGGCCCGGCGCCAGCAGCGGCAGCGACACCCGCCACCACACGGTCGTCGGCCGGGCGCCGAGCGTCGCGGCCACCACCTCGTAGTCGGCTCCCGCGGTGCGCGCGGCGCCTTCCAGCGCGATGACCAGGAACGGCAGCGATACGAAGGTCTGCGCCAGGCACCACGGCCGTTGTCGTGAACGCGATCTGGATGCCCGCGGCGCTCGAGGTACTGCCCGATCAGCCCGAGCCGGCCGAACGCATACAGCAGCGCGATGCCCCCGACCACCGGCGGCAGCACCAGCGGCAGCAGGATGAGCGGCCTGGCCAGTCGCACCAGCCGCGGCAGTCGCTGCGGGCCAGCACCAGCGCCATCGGCACGCCGAGCAGCAGGCACAGCGCAGTGCTCGCCGCCGCGGTCTTGAGGCTCAGCACGAGCGCCGTGGTCGACGACTCGCTGGTGATCAGCGACCAGAAGTGCGGCCAGTCCACCTTGCGCGGCGACCGCGATCAGCGGCACCACGACGAACAGCGCCCCGATCGCCGGCAGGGAGCGTAGATCCAGCGCGGCAGCACGAACACGACCCTATGGCACGTTGACCAAACTGTTGTCGTGTCGCAAGCGTGCCGAGTTTCATCCCCTAGCTACTGTCCAGTAACATGACGCTCACTCGCTGGGGTTCAGCGTTGAACGCAGGCAGGAGGTCCTTGTGATGGAGGTGCTCGTCACCGGCGGCGATACGGATCTGGGACGCACGGTCGCGGAGAGCTTCCGCGATGCGGGCCACCGAGTCGTGATCGCCGGCGCGCGCCGCGACGACCTCGAGGTCGCCGCCAAGGAACTCGACGTCGACGCGATCGTGTTCGACAACACCGACCCGGCCAGCCTCGAAGAGGCCCGCGGGCAGTTCCCGCACCACCTGGACACCATCGTCAACGTTCCCGCCCCGCGCTGGGACGCCGGCGACCCGCGCACCTACTCGTCTGGCCGACCTCGCCGCGGCATGGCGCAACGCCCTGGACGCGACCGCCGTCTCGGCGGTGCTGACCGTGCAGATCCTCGGCGATCACCTGCGCTCCGGCGGCTCGATCGTCAACGTCATCCCGGAGCAGCCCGCGTGAGGGCAGCGCCGACGCCGCGGTGAAGGCCGCCATCTCGGACTGGACCGCCGGGCAGGCCACGCACTTCGGCACTCGCGGCATCACCGTCAACGCGGTGGCGTCCGGCCGCAAGCGCGGAGCCGGGCTACGACGGCCTGTCCCGCACGCCGGCGCCGGTGGCGCCGAGATCGCCAGGCTGGCGTTGTTCCTCAGCGACACCCGCCGCGCGGCACATCACCGGGCAGACGCTGCACGTCAGCCACGGCGCGCTCGGCCAACTTCGGCTGATATTCCCGCGTTCGCCGAAGCTAAACAGGGTGACCGCCCCGCTTAGTTGTGGTTACGTGAACGACGTGACCATCAAACTCGGACTTCAGATCCCCAACTTCTCCTACGGCACCGGCGTCGCCGAACTGTTCCCCACCGTCATCGCCCAGGCGCAGGAAGCCGACGCGGCCGGCTTCGACTCCGTCTTCGTGATGGACCACTTCTATCAGCTGCCCGGGCTCGGGACCCTGACCAGCCGATGCTGGAGGCCGTACACCGCCCTCGGCGGGTTGGCGACCGCGACCGAGCACGTGCAGCTGGGCACGCTGGTCACCGGCAACACCTACCGCAATCCGACCCTGCTGGCCAAGGCCATCACCACGCTGGACGTGATGAGCCAGGGCCGAGCCATTCTCGGCATCGGCACCGGCTGGTTCGAGCTCGAGCACGATCAGCTCGGCTTCGAGTTCGGCACCTTCACCGACCGCTTCAACAAGCTCGACGAGGCGCTGCAGATCATCCTGCCGATGCTGCAGGGCGAGCGGCCGACGTTCTCCGGCAAGTACTCACCGCGACGCAGGAGGCGATGGCCAACCCGCGGTTCCGCGACCACATCCCGCTGATGATCGGCGGCAGCGGCGAGAAGAAGACAATTCCGTTGGCCGCCAGGCACTTCGACCATCTGAACATCATCGCCAGGGTTCGACGAGCTGCCGCGCAAGGTGCAGGTGGTCAAGGACGCGCTGCGAGGAGATCGGCCGCGATCCCGCGACGCCTCGAGACCAGCATGCTGGTCATGGCGTTGATCGACGAGAAGCGTCACGCCGCGATCTCGATCCCAGACGACTTCAAGCAGCGAGGTCGTCGTTCGGCGGACCGGATCAGATCGCCGAGCAGATCAAGACCGAAGGTGCTCGACGCGGGCATCGACGGCGTGATCCTCAGCCCGTCGACCAGCATCGATGGCTACCACCCGGGCGGCATCACCGCGGTGGCCGAGACAGTTGAAGCCGATCATCGAGGCGCTTAAACATACGACTGACGTGGTAAATCTCACCACAGCTGTCATGGGATGCTGAGCGGCTACCGTAGTGTCTGTAGTAACTGCACGTGTAGTCCGTCGAGGAGCCCAAAATGAGCCATCCCGGAGCCACTGCAACTGATCGGCACAAGGTCGTGATCATCGGTTCGGGATTTGGCGGCCTGAACGCCGCCAAGGCGCTCAAGCGCGCCGACGTCGACATCAAGATGATCGCCAGGACCACGCACCATCTGTTCCAGCCGCTGCTGTACCAGGTGGCCACCGGCATCATCTCGTCCGGCGAGATCGCCCCGCCCACCCGGATGATCCTGCGCAAGCAGAAGAACGCGCAGGTGCTGCTGGGCGACGTGACGCATATCGACCTGGCCAACCAGACCGTCAAGTCGGAGCTGCTCGGCCACACCTACGTCACCCCGTACGACAGCGCTGATCATCGCGGCCGGGGCGGGCCAGTCCTACTTCGGCAACGACCACTTCGCCGAGTGGGCGCCCGGCATGAAGTCGATTGACGATGCACTCGAGCTGCGCGGCCGCATCCTCGGCGCGTTCGAACAGGCCGAGCGGTCCAGTGATCCGGCGCGCCGCGAAGAAGCTGCTGACGTTCACCGTCGTCGGCGCCGGACCCGACCGGCGTCGAGATGGCTGGGCAGATCGCCGAACTCGCCGACCACACGCTCAAAGGCGCGTTCCGCCATATCGATTCGACCACAGGCGCGGGTGATCCTGCTCGATGCCGCGCCCGCGGTGCTGCCACCGATGGGCGAGAAGCTCGGCAAGAAGGCGCAGGCCCGGTTGGAGAAGATGGGCGTCGAGATCCAGCTCGGCGCGATGGTCACCGACGTCGACCGCAACGGCATCACGCGTCAAGGATTCCGACGGCACCATCCGGCGCATCGAGTCCGCTACCAAGGTGTGGTCGGCCAGGCGTGTCGGCCAGCCCGCTGGGCCGCGACCTCGCCGACCAGTCCGACGTGGAGATCGACCGCGCGGGACGGGTCAAGGTGCTGCCGGACCTGTCCATCCCGGGCCACCCCGAACGTGTTCGTCGTCGGCGACATGGCGGCGGTCGAAGGGGTGCCGGGCATGGCGCAGGGCGCGATCCAGGGCGGCAAGTACGCGGCGAAGGCGATCAAGGCCGAGCTCAAGGGCGCCGACCCGGCCGCAGCGCGAGCCGTTCCAGTACTTCGACAAGGGCTCGATGGCGACGGTGTCGCGGTTCTCCGCGGTCGCCAAGATCGGCCCGCTGGAGTTCGGCGGCTTCATCGCCTGGCTGGCCTGGCTGGTGCTGCACCTGGTGTACCTCGTCGGATTCAAGACGCAAGATCACCACGCTGCTGTCGTGGACGGTGACGTTCCTGTCGACCGCGCGCGGGAATCTCACCGATCACCGAGCAGCAGGCGTACGCGCGCACCAGGATCGAAGAGCTCAAGGAGATCGCGGCGTCGCGTTCAGGACACCGAAGAAGGCCGGCGAGTTAGAGCCGCTCGCCCTGCCACGGTCGACAGGCAGCCGCCGCCGGCCAGTGCGAGCGGCGCCTTGCGACTGGCGCCCATCGATGCGGCGTATTCGCCATTCGGCTATCGCTCATGGCATCGGCGTGCCATGCGACGGCGTCAGCCTGGTGCCGTCACGTGAGCGTCAGCCTCAACTGGACGTCGCAGAGCATCCCGGGCACTCGCTCCGGTGACATCGGTCGCGGAACAGCACCTCGGAGCCGCTGGCCATCAGACTCGGCGACGGCGTGCGAGCCGTCGTCGGGCACCATCTCAGCAGCGCGGTCCTGCTCATGAGCCATCAAACGCATTGTCGCGCGATACTGCCACGCCGCGCGAGGGTCAGCAGCGCACGAAATATGCCTGTTACTCGGGCGAAATGTTCTGCAGCCGCACCTGACCGCGCGCGACCACGCGATCGTTGTCGTCGGTGATGGTGATCAGCCGACAGCTGCTGCCGGCGGCCCCGGTGAATCGGTGTCGACACCGCGGTCACCGTTCCCGAGGAGATGGCGCGCAGGAAGTCGGTGTTGTTGTTGACGCCGACGACGTGTCCGCCACCGTTCTCGCTGAGCCACACCTGACCGGAGAGGCTGGCCAGGCCTTCGATGATGGAGCAGTACACGCCGCCGTGCACGATGCCCCACGGCTGCAGCAGCTTGTCTTTGATCTCCAACCGCGCCCGTCCGCCGTCGGGGGTGAGCTCGATGTACTCGAGGCCGAGCTCGTTGTCGAATCCCTTGCCGAGTTCGGCGGTCAGGTTCCGTCGTCACGCAATTGTGTTTACACGTCTCGGGCGGGTCCGCTGCCGGGGGCCCGGCGTTATCGTCGGGCATGGCCAAGAGTGTTAAAGACTTAGTGGAAGCCGCCAATGCCGTCGTGCCGCGCATCACCCCGGCGCAGGCGCAGGAGACTGATCGCCAAGGGCAACGCGCTCGTCGTCGACGTACGCGACGCGCCGGAAGTGGAGCAGAGCGGCAAGGTCGCCGGCGCCGTGCACATTCCGCGCGGCATGCTCGAGTTTCGCGCCGACCCTGAATCGCCGCTACTACGACCAGAGTTTCGCGAAGGACAAGACCGTCATCGTGTACTGCGCGGCCGGCGGTCGCGCGGCGCTGTCCGGACAGGCGCTCAAGGAAATGGGCTACGCGCGAGGTCTACAACCTGGGTGGGTTCAAGGACTGGGCCGAGAGCGGCGGGGCCATCGACAAGTGAGACTCGAGAATGCGGACGGGCCCCACGCAGTTGCGTGGGGCCCGTCCTTCGAGTGGACCGGGAGTCTCTGCAGCCCTCAGGACTCCGGCGCGGTCCGATGGTTTCGTCGTCTGTCGCTGGATAGAGAATAGGCAAGGCTGCCCTAATTAAGCAAGGCCTTCGCTGTGCCGTCATCCAGCTGGCGCCGCGGACCGGCAGCCCGAACCCGACCAGCGCGTCGAGCACGGCCTGTGCGCGCCGCATGCTCGTCAGCTCGCTCGACCCGGCCAGCAGCGGCACCTGCGTCGCGGCGCTGACCACCGCGCCGCCGACGATGTGCCACATCGACGCGACGGACATGGCACCGCCACAGACGTCACAGAGCCTGCGCGAACAGCGGATCCAGTGCGCGATGGCTGCGGTGGGCGACCCAGGTGGTCAACGCCGCCTCGCTGGGCAGGGCGACGATGCCGTCGTCGGTGCAGGCGGCCGGATCGTCGGGCAGCGCCCGCAGCTGTCGGATCGACGACGCCGACCCAGTCGATCGCGCCCTCGGAGTCCACGTGCACCCAGAGGTTCTCCAGGCCGGTGTCCCAGGCGCGACCCTCGAGCACGAGCAGCGGCACGACGCGCCCGACGACGACGTGGGCCAGCGTGGCGGCCAGCTGCTGGGCCACCGCGGCCCGGCTGTCGGTCTCCTCGGCGGCGATGTCGAACATCGTCTGCAAGCCGATCGGTGCGTCACCGCCTCGGCCAGCGGCCACCACCGCCGGCGCGACAGGTCGCCCATCACGGCGACGCCGTAGACGCGCGGACATTCGGGATAGAGCTCGCGCAGCCGGCGGCTGGACTCGTGCAGCGGCAGCGTCCGCCTGATCGCCATGCCCGCGATGAGCGGATCCTCGATCAGAACCGTCATGGCACCTCCCGATCTGTGAGTTAGGTTAGCCTTACTATAGTCAGGCGGATGCTGCGGAGCTACCCCGTGTGACTGGACTCACAAGGCCCGGCCGAAGGGGCGATGACCATTGCCGGAACATTCCGCGGCGCCGACGAAGTTGTTCTGACACGCGTTCGGATACGACGCACACGTAGTAACGCCGTAGTACCCTGGATTTACTGCCTGTAGGAGATGAACGGAACATGGCCAAGATGACGCGTCTGGGGAACTGGAACGCGCTGTGATGGACCACCTCTGGTCCTCCCGCGAGCCCCAAACCGTGCGCCAGGTCCACGAGGCACTGTCGGCCCGCCGCGACCTGGCCTACACCACGATCATGACCGTGCTGCAGCGGCTGGCGAAGAAGAACCTCGTGGTGCAGCACCGCGACGACCGGGCCCACCGCTACGCGCCCACGCACGGCCGCGATGAGCTGGTCGCCGGGCTGATGGTCGACGCGCTCGACCAGGCCGCGGACTCCGGCAGCCGGAGGCCGCGCTGGTGCACTTCGTCGAACGCGTCGGCGCCGACGAGGCCGCGGCGCTGCGCCGCGCGCTGGCCGAGTTGGAGAGCAAGACCACCGCGGACGCGAGGCGGAATCACCGAATCCCGCCCGCTGGTAATCCGGGCACCGGCTGAGAGATACTTACAGCGTGTCCGCGCTGGCCTTCACCATCGTCGCGCTGCTCCTGTCGGGACCAGTCCCGGCAATGCTGGCGCGAGCGACTTGGCCGATGCGCGCACCGCGGGCCGCCATCGTGCTGTGGCAGTCCATCGCCCTGGCCGCCGTGTTGTCGGCGTTCTCGGCGGGCATCGCGATCGCCAGCCGGCTGTTCGTGCCAGGACCGGACGGCCGCCCCACCGCCACCATCACCAGCGAGATCGAGGCGCTCGGGCTGGCCGCTGTGGACCGGTCTACGTCGTCGTGCTTCGCCGTCACCCTGGTGATCGGCGCGCGGCTGACGCTACGCCGTGCTGCAGGTCGCAATCGCCACCCGGCGCCGCCGGGCGCACCACCGGATGGTCGTCGACCTGGTCGGCATGTCGCACGTCGGCGCCCAGGTCTGCACGGCGATGGCTGCGCATCCTCGATGTCGAACAGCCGCTGGCCTACTGCCTGCCCGGGTGTGCGCAGCCGCGTCGTGGTCAGCGAGGGCACGCTGAAAGCGTTGGCCGACAACGAGATCGCCGCGATCCTCACCCACGAACGCGCACACCTGCGGGCCCGCCACGACCTGGTTCTCGAGATGTTCACCGCGGTGCACGCCGCCTTCCCCGATTCGTCCGCAGCGCCAACGCGCTTGACGCCGTCCGGCTGCTCATCGAAATGCTCGCCGACGACGCCGCCGTGCGCGCCGCGGGCCCCACTCCCTGGCCCGCGCCCTGGTCGCCTGCGCGTCCGGACGCACCCCGTCCGGCGCCCTGGCCGCAGGCGGTCCGACCACGGTGCTGCGGGTGCGCCGCCTCGGCGGGCAGCCCGAACAGCCGCGCCCTTGCCGCCACCGCCTACCTCGCCGCGGCCGCCGTGCTCGTGGTGCCTACCGTCGCGCTGGCGGTGCCGTGGCTGACCGAACTACATCGACTGTTCATCGCGTAAGCACTCAGCCTGTCAAAACCGCTCCGCCACAACAAAAAACGAAAGGCCGCCCGAATGAGCTCGTCTGCAAACTCTGACACGACCGGCACCGCTCAGATCGGGGTCACCGGCCTGGCCGTGATGGGCTCCAACATCGCGCGCAACTTCGCGCACCACGGCTACACCGTCGCGCTGCACAACCGGTCGATCGCCAAGACCGACGCGCTGCTCGCCGAACACGGCTCCGAGGGCAACTTCGTGCGCAGCGAGACCATACCGGAATTCCTTGCCGCCCTTGAGAAACCGCGGCGGGTGCTGATCATGGTCAAGGCCGGCGACCCGACCGACGCCGTCATCAACGAGCTCGCCGACGCGATGGAAGAAGGCGACATCATCATCGACGGCGGCAACGCGCTCTACACCGACACCATCCGCCGCGAGAAGGCGATGCGCGAGCGCGGCCTGCACTTCGTCGGCGCGGGCATCTCCGGCGGCGAGGAGGGCGCGCTCAACGGGCCGTCGATCATGCCCGGCGGTCCGGCCGAGTCCTACAAGTCGCTCGGCCCGCTGCTGGAGGAGATCTCCGCGCACGTCGACGGTGTGCCGTGCTGCACGCACATCGGCCCCGACGGGTCGGGCCACTTCGTGAAGATGGTGCACAACGGCATCGAGTACTCCGACATGCAGCTGATCGGCGAGGCCTACCAGCTGCTGCGCGACGGGCTCGGCATGACCGCGCGCGCAGATCGCCGACGTGTTCACCGAGTGGAACAAGGGCGACCTGGACAGCTACCTGGTCGAGATCACCGCCGAGGTGCTGCGCCAGACCGACGCCAAGACCGGCAAGCCGCTCGTCGACGTCATCCTCGACGAGGCCGAGCAGAAGGGCACCGGCCGCTGGACGGTGAAGTCCGCGCTCGACCTCGGCGTGCCGGTCACCGGTATCGCCGAGGCGGTGTTCGCCCGCGCGCTGTCGGGTTCGGTCGCGCAGCGCAAGGCGACCACGGGTCTGGCATCCGGGCGACCTCGGCGAAAAGCCCAGCGACGCCGAGAAGTTCATCGAGGACGTCCGCCAGGCGCTCTACGCGTCGAAGATCGTCGCCTACGCGCAGGGCTTCAACCAGATCCAGGCCGGCAGCGCCGAGTACGACTGGGGCATCACCCCGGGCGACCTGGCCACCATCTGGCGCGGCGGCTGCATCATCCGCGCGAAGTTCCTCAACCGGATCAAGGAGGCGTTCGACGAGGACCCGGACCTGCCGACGCTGATCGTCGCGCCGTACTTCCGCAGTGCGGTGGAGAACGCGATCGACAGCTGGCGCCGCGTCGTCGTCACCGCCACGCAAGCTCGGCATCCCGATCCCCGGCTTCTCCTCGGCGCTGTCCTACTACGACGCGCTGCGCACCGAGCGGCTGCCCGCGGCGCTGACCCAGGGCCTGCGCGACTTCTTCGGCGCGCCACACCTACGGTCGCATCGACGCCGACCCGAGCAGCGCAGTTCCACACGCTCTGGAGCGGGGACCGAACCGAGATTCGCGGCCTGGATCGCGAGGAGTTCGCGTGCCGTGAGGTTTCTCGAAGGGCGATTGCCGCCCTACGACCTGACCTACAACGACGTCTTCATCGTCCCGGGACGCTCGGACGTGCAGTCACGGTTCGACGTCGACCTCTCGACGCACGACGGGTCGGGCACCACCATCCCGGTGGTGGTGGCGAACATGACGGCGGTGGCAGGCCGCCGGATGGCCGAAACGGTGGCCCGCCGCGGCGGCATTGTCGTTCTGCCGCAGGACCTTCCCATCTCGGCGGTCAAGGAGACGGTCGACTTCGTCAAGAGCCGCGACCTGGTCGTCGACACCCCGGTCGTGCTGTCGCCCGACGATTCGGTGTCGGACGCGACGGCGCTGATCCACAAGCGCGCACACGGCGCCGCCGTCGTGGTGTTCGAGGGCCGCCCGATCGGGCTGGTCACCGAGGCCAGCTGCGTCGGCGTCGACCGGTTCACCCGGGTCCGCGACATCGCGATATCCGATTTCGTCACCGCGCCCGCGGGCACCGACCCACGCAAGGTGTTCGACCTGCTCGAACACGCGCCGGTCGACGTGGCGGTGCTGACCGACCCGGACGGCACCCTGGCCGGCGTGCTGACCCGCACCGGGGCGATCCGGGCCGGCATCTACACACCCGCCGTCGACGACAAGGGCCGGCTGCGCATCGCCGCCGCCGTCGGCATCAACGGCGACGTCGGCGCCAAGGCCCGCTCGCTCGCCGAGGCCGGCGTCGACCTGCTGGTGATCGACACCGCGCACGGCCATCAGCTCAAGATGCTCGACGCGATCAAGTCGGTGTCGTCCCTCGACCTCGGGCTGCCGCTGGCCGCGGGCAACGTCGTGTCCGCCGAGGGCACCCGCGACCTGATCACCGCGGGCGCGTCGATCGTCAAGGTCGGTGTCGGGCCCGGCGCGATGTGCACCACCCGGATGATGACCGGCGTCGGCACGGCCGCAGTTCTCCGCGGTGGTCGAATGTGCCGCGGCGGCAAGGCAACTCGGCGGCCACGTGTGGGCCGACGGCGGTGTCCGCCATCCCCGCGACGTGGCGCTGGCGCTGGCCGCCGGGGCGGCCAACGTGATGATCGGCTCGTGGTTCGCAGGCACCTACGAGTCGCCGGGCGATCTGATGCGCGACCGCGAGGACCAGCCGTACAAGGAGAGCTACGGCATGGCGTCCAAACGTGCCGTGGCCGCCCGCACCGCGGCCGACAGCCCGTTCGACCGGGCCCGCAAGGCGTTGTTCGAGGAGGGCATCTCGACGTCGCGGATGGGGCTGGACCCGTCGCGCGGCGGGGTCGAGGACCTGCTCGACCACATCACCTCCGGCGTGCGCAGCACGTGCACCTACGTCGGCGCCGCGAACATCGCCGAACTCCACGACAAGGTGGTGCTCGGGGTGCAGTCCGCGGCCGGGTTCGCCGAAGGCCACCCGCTGCCCACCGGATGGTGAGGCCGCCGAGCGACCGAGACGGCTAACATAGGCATTCTCTTCACGCGCCTACGCGAAAGGGACCCCGTGCCGCAGGCACCCGTCGAGGCCCCGGATCTGGTCGGGCTTCGGGCCGAGCGGCCGATCCACGAGCCGTCTGCGGACGCCGGAGACCCTCCCCTAGTCGGCCGGGCAGACGGCCCGGCGCACTCTCGGTGAGGACGCGATGAGCGCCTTGTACACCGTGCTCTGCGCTGCTGGCGTTTCTCGTGCTCACCGCCGGCACCGCGGTGTTCGTCGCCGCCGAGTTCTCGCTGACCGCGCTGGAGCGCAGCACGGTCGACGCGAATGCCCGCACCGGCGGGCGCCGTGACAAGCTCGTGCAGCGGGCGCATCGCACGCTTGTCGTTCCAGCTCTCGGGTGCCCAGGTGGGCATCTCGATCACCACGTTGATCACCGGCTATCTCGCCGAGCCGCTCGTGGCGCGTCTGCTGGAGCCGGTCTTCGCGGCGATGTCGTTATCCCGTGAGGTCTCGCAGCGGCCTGGCGTTGGTGCTGGCGCTGTTGATCGCGACTTCGGTGTCGATGGTGTTCGGCGAACTCGTCGCCCAATATCTCGCGGTGGCCAAGCCGCTGCCGGTCGCGCGTGTGGTGGCCGGTCCGCAGGTGCTGTTCTCGACGCTGGTCACGCCGTTGATTCACCTGACCAACGGCACCGCCAACTGGATCCTGCGCCGGCTGGGCATCGAGCCCGCGGAGGAATTGCGCTCGGCCCGTTCACCGCAGGAGCTCGGGTCGCTGGTCCGCAACTCGGCCCGGCGGGGGTCGCTCGATCCCGTCACCGCGACGCTGGTGGACCGTTCGCTGCAGTTCGGCTCGCGCACGGCCGAGGAACTGATGACGCCCCGAACAGAAATCGTGACTCTCGAGGTCGACGACACCGTCGCCGATCTGGTGGACGCGGCGATCCAGAGCGGTTACTCGCGATTCCCGATCGTCGAGGGTGACCTCGACGAGACCATCGGAATCGTCCACGTCAAACAGGTCTTCGAAGTGCCACCGGAGCAACACAAGACGACCCGGCTGGCCGAGCCTCGCGCAGCCCGTCGCCAGGGTGCCATCGACGTTGGACGGCGACGACGTGATGGCACAGTTGCGAGCCGACGGCTTGCAGACCGCGCTGGTGGTCGACGAATACGGCGGCACCGCGGGCATGGTGACGGTCGAGGACGTCATCGAGGAGATCGTCGGCGACATCCGCGACGAAGCACGACGAGCCCACCGCCGACGTCGTGCAAGCGGGTCGGGGCTGGCACGTGTCGGGTCTGCTGCGCATCGACGAGGTGGCCGAGCGCAACCGGTTTCCGGGCCCCCGAGGGCGAATACGAGACCATCGGCGGCCTGGTGCTGCAGGAGCTCGGCCACATCCCCGAAGAGGGCGAGTCGGTCGAGCTGACGGCGTTCGATCCCGACGCACCGCTGGAGGACCCGGTGCGCTGGCTGGCCACCGTGTTGCGGATGGACGGTCGCCGGATCGATCAGCTGGAACTGACGAAGCTGGGTCGGCGTGGCGACGAAGACGGACGACGCTGATGGGTGACTTCTTCGGCGTGGTCCTGACCGTGGTGCTGCTGGCCGCCAACGCGTTTTCGTCGGCGCGGAGTTCGCATTGATCTCCGCGCGCCGCGACCGGCTGGAGGCCCTTGCCGAGCAGGGCAAGCACAGTGCGGTGACGGTCATCCGGGCGGGACGAGAATCTGCCGGTGATGCTGGCCGGGGCGCAGCTGGGCATCACCGATCTGTTCGATCCTGTTGGGCCGGGTGGGCGAACCGGCGGTGGCGCACCTGTTGGAGAAACCGTTCCACCTGCTCGGCATCCCCGACACCGTGCTGCACACGGTGTCGTTCGTCATCGCGATCACGATCGTCGTGGTGCTGCATGTGCTGCTGGGCGAGATGGTGCCGAAGAACATCGCGATCGCCGGCCCTGAGTCGGCGGCCAGTGCTGCTGGTGCCGCCGTATCTGCTGTGGGTACGCGCCGCGCGGCCCGTCATCGCGTTCTACGACTGGTGTGCGCACGTGATCCTGCGCGCATTCGGCGTCGAGGCCAAGACCGAACTGGAGAACACGGTTTCGACCGTCGAGCTGTCGGAGATGATCGCCGAGTCGCTTTCGGAGGGCCTGCTGGATCCCGAGGAGCACAACCGGCTCTCGCGTGCCCTGCGGATCCGCAACCGCGTGGTCGGCGAAGTCGCGGTGCCGCTCAGTGAGGTGCACGCGGTGCCGGTGGCCGCCGACGGTTCCGGGCCGACGGTGGCGCGCGATCCAGCGCGCACTGGCCGAGACCGGCTACTCCCGTTTCCCGGTCGTCGACCTGTTCGGCGACGTTCATCGGCATACGTGCACATCAAGGACGTGCTGCCGCTGGTCGACGACCCCGGACGCGGTGCGTTGACCTGGCGATGGTGCGTCCCCTGCCGCGAGGTGCCCGAGTCGATGCCGCTGCCCGACGCGTTGTCGCGGCTGCGGCGCGACAACAGCCACCTGGCGCTCGTCACCGGCCGCTGACGGCACGGTCTCGGCGATGGTGGCGCTGGAAGACCTGGTCGAGGACGTCGTCGGCGCCGTTCGCGACGGGACGCACCGTGGCTGAGTTGGTGCTCGAGAGCACGACTGGACCGACCGCGAGCGGATGCACCACGAAACGGGTGGACGACTTCTGTGAGCCTCATCGCAGGCGGCGCGCAGGCCGGTGAGGCCCATCCGGTGTGGGACTTCCTGTTCACCTACTACCGCCTGCGGCCGCGGCAGCTGCGGATCTGGCACCCGGGTTCGGCGTGGCGCTCGGCGGCGCGGCGGCGGAACGCTACCTCGACCGCAGCGGTTACGGGCGCGGACGTCAGCGGTGTGACGGTGACGCGTGAGCACCTGCTGGCGCGTGTCGACACGGTGCGGTTCATCGCCCGCCTGCTGCGCGCGACGGCCTCGCGTCCGGCGCGGCTGAACTGCTTCGGGCTGCACGAGTGGGCGATGGTGTACCGGGCCCCGACGGTGCGCCACGGCCAGGTGCCGCTGCGGCTCGGCCCGGCGGGCACCGACGCCGTCGTCGAGTCAATGCCGTTGCGCTGCAGCCACTTTGACGCATACCGCTTCTTCACCGAGCCGGCCACGCCGCCGCAACGCCGAGGGACTCACCCGGGACAGCCAGGTGGCGACCGAACAACCGGGCTGCGTTCACGCCGCGATGGATTGCTACAAATGGGCATTCAAGCTCGGTCCCCTGGTGGAGTCGGAGCTGGTGATGGACTGCCTGGAACTCGCCGCCGATGCCCGTGCACTGGACATGCGGGCCAGCCCCTATGATCTCCGCGACTACGGATTCGAGGCCGATCGCCGTCGAGACGCCGGCCGGTCGCGCCGAATACGTCCGGGCCCAGCAGAGCGTTGCTGAGCGGGCCGCACCACTGCCGGGCCATCCTGGCCGACCGGTGTGACCTGCTGCTCACCGCGGTGAACCGCGAGATCAGGCAGCGCGGCTGCTGGCGAATAACCCCAGTTACCGCTGGGTAAGCTGGATCGACGGCTCTAGGGAGGAAACATGACCGACCGCGTGACGGTGGGGAACCTGCGCGTCGCCCAGGTGTTGTACGACTTCATCAACAACGAGGCGCTTCCGGGCACCGATATCGACCCTGACAGCTTCTGGGCGGGCGTCGACAAGGTCGTCACCGATCTCAGCCCCCAGAACCAGGACCTGCTCGCCCGCCGCGACGACCTGCAGGCGCAGATCGACAAGTACCACCGCCAGCACGTCATCGAGCCGATCGACCCCGACGGCTACAAGCAGTTCCTCACCGAGATCGGCTACCTGCAGCCCGAGCCGGATGACTTCACCATCACCACCGCCGGTGTGTCGACGACGAGATCACCACGACCGCAGGCCCGCAGCTGGTGGTGCCGATCCTCAACGCGCGGTTCGCGCTCAACGCCGCACAACGCCCGCTGGGGTTCGCTGTACGACGCGCTGTACGGCACCAGACGTGATCCCGCGAGGACGATGGCGCCGAGAAGGGCACCGGCTACAACAAGGTGCGCGGCGACAAGGTCATCGCCTACGCGCGGAGTTCCTCGATGGCGGCGCACGCCGCTGGCGTCCGGCGCGTGGAGCGAGGCCACCGGCGCTCGAGATCGAGCCGAGGACGGGTCTGGTCAGCTCGTCACGCTTGGCGACGGCCTGTCGACCGGACTGGCCGACGCCCGAGCAGTTCGTCGGCTACACCGGTGAGCTCGGCTCGCCTCAGTGGTCCGTGCTGCTGGCCAACCACGGCCTGCACATCGAGATCCTCATCGACCCGGACTCGCCGGTCGGATCCACCGACGCCGCAGGCATCAAGGATGTCGTGCTGGAGTCGGCGATCACCACGATCATGGACTTCGAGGACTCCGTGACCGCCGTCGACGCCGACGACAAGGTGCTCGGGTACCGCAACTGGCTGGGCGCTGAACAAGGGCGACCTCGCCGAGGAGGTCACCAAGGGACGGCAAGACGTTCACCCGCGTCCTCAACCAGGACCGCACCTACACCGCCGCGGCCGGCGACGGCGAGCTGATCCTGCCCGGGACGCAGCCTCGATGTTCGTGCGCAACGTCGGCCACCTGATGACCAACGACGCGATCGTCGACAGACGCCGACGGCAAACGAGGTGTTCGAGGGCATCCAGGACGCGCTTGTTCACCAGCCTGATCGCCATGCACGGGCTGAAGCAGGCGCGACGAGCAACGGGCCGCTGGTGAACAGCCGCACCGGCTCGGTCTACATCGTGAAGCCGAAGATGCACGGCCCCGACGAGGTGGCGTACACCGTCGAGCTGTTCAGCCGGGTCGAGGACGTGCTCGGGCTGCCGCAGAACACGCTCAAGGTCGGGATCATGGACGAGGAGCGGCGCACCACCGTCAACCTCAAGGCCTGCATCAAGCGCCGCCGCAGACCGCGTGGTGTTCATCAACACCGGCTTCCTGGACCGCACCGGCGACGAGATCCACACCTCGATGGAAGCCGGGCCGATGATCCGCAAGGGCGCGATGAAGAGCCACCCAGTGGATCCAGGCCTACGAGGACCAGAACGTCGACATCGGGCTGGCCACCGGGTTCTCCGGCCGCGCGCAGATCGGCAAGGGCATGTGGGCGATGACCGACCTGATGGCCGACATGGTCGAGCAGAAGATCGGTCAGCCGAAGGCCGGCGCCACCACCGCGTGGGTGCCGTCGCCGACCGGCGGCCACCCTGCACGCCATGCACTACCACGAGGTCGACGTGTACGCGGTGCACAAGGAGCTGGAAGGCAAGCGGCGCACCAACATTGATCAGCTGCTGACCATCCCGCTGGCCAAGGAGCTGGCGTGGGCGCCTGAGGAGATCCGCGAGGAGGTCGACAACAACTGCCAGTCGATCCTGGGCTACGTGGTGCGCTGGATCGACGCCGGCGTCGGCTGCTCGAAGGTGCCCGACATCCACAACGTCGCGCTGATGGAAGACCGTGCGACGCTGCGGATTTCGAGCCAGCTGCTGGCGAACTGGTTGCGCCACGGCGTGATCACCGAGGACGACGTGAAGGCCAGCCTGCGCCGGATGGCCGCGGTGGTCGACAAGCAGAACGAGAAGGATCCGGAATTCCGGCCAATGGCACCGGATCCCGACGGCAGCATCGCGTTTCAGGCCGCGCAGGAGCTGATCCTGTCCGGCGGCGCACAGCCCAACGGCTACACCGAGCCGATCCTGCACCGGCGGCGCCGCGGAGTATAAGGCAGCAAGCAGCGGTGGATGATGCGACGACCGGTCGACGTGGCGAGCGCAAGGGCTTAAGTGGGCAGGCATAGCATTCCCGATCCGGAGGACTCGGCCGGCGAGGACTTGTCCGAGGAACCGCCGACCCAGCGCTTCGGTCGACAGGAGCCGAGGAACCCGACTACGGCCCCGGCTACGATGAGCACGGACCATCCGGCCCCGGGTATCGCGAAACCGAGTACGACCGGCCGGTTACAGTGAACCCGCCTACCCCCGACCGCTATCCCGAGGCCGATCCGACGAGCCCGGTTACGACGAGCCGATTACGGCGAAAGCGATTACGACGAGCCGACTACGCACGAACCGACCACGCCGAGCCCGACCGGGACGACGCGCAGTCGCGACCTCGGCGCGGTGGTGGCGCCGCCCCCGCCGCCGTCGTCGGGGCCGCAGCACAGCGGTGAATGGGAAGGCGGCGAATGGACGGGCAGCCACCGTGCGGTGCGCGACCGGCAGGCGCGGCGTCAGCATCGGCGTGATCGCCGCGCTGGTCGCCGTCGTGGTGGTGGTCGGCGCGTTCATCCTGTGGCGATTCTTCGGCGACGCGCTGTCCCATCGCACCGATGCGGCCGCCGCGCGCTGCGTGGACGGCGAACTCGCCGTCGCCGTCGTCGCCGATCCCTCGATCGCCGATCAGGTCCAGACGCTGGCCGACACCTACAACAAGAGCGCGGCGCCCGTCGCTGACCGGTGCGTGAAGGTGGGTGTCAAACCCGCCGACTCCGACCAGGTCGTCAACGGCTTCATCGGCAAGTGGCCTGCCGAACTCGGTGAGCGTCCCGCGCTGTGGATCCCGGCCAGCTCGGTGTCCGAGGCCCGGCTCGAGGCGGCGGCCGGCGCGCAGACCGTCAGCGACAGCCGGTCGCTGGTCACCTCACCCGTTCTGCTTGCCGTCCGGCCGCAGCTCAAAGATGCGTTGGCCCAACCAGAATTGGGGAACACTGCCGGGCCTGCAGACCAACCCGACGGCGCTGGACGGTCTGAACCTGCCCGGCTGGGGGCCGCTGCGGCTGTCGTTGCCGCTCAGCGGCGACAGCGATGCGTCCTATCTGGCGGCCGAGGCGGTGCGCGGCGGCGTCGGCACCCGCGGGCGCACCGGCCAGCGCCGGGGCGGGCGCGGTCAACACGCTGGTGGGCGGTCAGCCCAAGCTCGCCGACAACAAGGCGTCCACCGCGATGGACGCGCTGCTGAGCGCCACCGATCCGGCCACCGCTCCGGTGCACGCCGTGGTCACCACCGAGCAGCAGCTGTTCCAGCGCGCCGCGTCCGATGCCTGACGCCAAGAACACGGTCGCGTCGTGGCTGCCGCCGGGCCCGACGGCCATGGCCGACTATCCGACGGTGCTGCTCAGCGGCAGACTGGCTGTCCCAGGAGCAGGTCAGCGCGGCCAGCGAATTCGCCCGGTTCATGCGCAAGCCCGAGCAGCTCGCGGAGCTGGCCAAGGCCGGCTTCCGCACCGAGGGCGGCACGCCACCGAAGAGCGATGTGACGAGCTTTGCGCCGGTGTCGGCGCCGCTGTCGGTGGGCGACGCACGCGATGCGGGCAACGCTGGCCAGCGCGCTGAGCCGCGCCGGTCGAGAGCCCTGCCGTGACGATCATGCTCGACCAGTCGATGCCAACCGATGAGGGCGGCAAGTCGCGGCTGGCCAACGTGGTAGCGGCGCTCAACGCCCGGCTGCAGGCGCTGCCGCCGAGACTCTGCGGTCGGGCTGTGGACGTTCGACGGCACCGAAGGCAGATCCGAGGTGAGCACCGGCCCGCTGTCCGATCGCCGTCAACGGCCAGCCGCGCTCGGCGGCGCTGACCAGCGCCCTCGAACTCGCAACGCGCGTCGGGCGGCGGCGCGGTGTCGTTCACCACGCTGCGGCTGATCTACGACCGATGTCGATGGCGAATTTCCGTCAGGGCCAGAACAATTCGATCCTGGTCATCACCGCCGGCCCGCACACCGACCAGTCGCTCGACGGCACCGGGCCTGCAACAGTACATCCGCGGGGCGCTTCGATCAGGCGCAGCCCGGTCGCCGTCAACGTCATCGACTTCGGCGTCGACTCCGACCGCGCCACCTGGGAGGCCGGCCGCGCAGGCCAGCGGCGGCAGCTACCAGAACCTGGTCAATCTCGGCGGGGCCGCGATCTCACTACGCGCCGTCACCACGCTTCCTGGGTTAGTGCGCGTCGTCGACAGCAGGCTGCAGCGCTGCGCGCGTGGTGAAGCACGTCCGGCACCTCCACCTGCGGGTAGTGCCCGACCCTGGCAACTCGACAACGTCCGCGGCGGGCCGCAACTCACGCAGCCCGGTGAGCAACGTTGGTGGTCGGCCACCGGGTCGCCGCAGCCGCGCACATGCCAGCCTCGAGCGGCCGTCGTGCCGTCCTGCACGGCCGTGGCGCATCGCTGTCGCTCAGCGGCGACGCTCAGGACCGTCGGTGGGTTACCGGAGACGCTTTCGAGGGCGGACGATCTCAAGCCGCATCGGCACAACCGCGCCCAGCGGCATCGCCGGGCGATCCGCAGCCGCTTCGGCTGACCAGCCAGCCTGCGAAAGTTGAGTAGTGCGCTACGCGTGCGCGGCGACGGCCGGCCACGCGGACTGCTGGTCCCGGCGTCCGGACCCAGCGACGCGAGGAACGCAAAGTCACGAGGGGGCACAAGATGAGTGCGAAATACCGAAGTCCAGAGCGGCGACACTCTGTGGGAGTTGGCCGAGCGGGTTCTACGGCGACGGACGCCTGCATCAGGTGATCGCAGTGATCAACCACATCTCCGACCCGGACCATGATCGTGGTCGGACAGGAGCTGGAGGTCCCGTGCGTGACCTTGCGCTACCAGGTGAGGGCCCGGTGACACGAAGCAAGAAACTGGCGCTGAAGTTCTCGGCAACGACGTCACGATGAGGCGAGGTCTACGAGATACCGAACGGCGCCGCGCAACGCGACCTGATCGTCGGCGAATGGCTGTTGATCCCCGATCTCGCCAACGTCGGGCATCACACTGTGGTCGCGGCGAGACACTCGAGATCCTGGCCGAGCGCTGGTATGGCGAATCCGGCTCCTGGACCATCATCTCGATCGCCAACCACCTGCCAGACGGGGATCCGCAGCCGGGCACGGTGCTGATGCAGCCGCGGCTGAATCCGCAAGCACACGGTGGTCGCCGGGCGACACGCTGTGGAAGCTTGCCGAGGACAACTACGGCGACGGCGGCGCTCGATCGCACGCTTGACGCTGGTGAAGATGGTTGCCGCGGCCAACTTCATCGACGATCCCGACCACATCACCGTCGGGCAGGTCATCTACTTCCCGTCGTTCGAACCGGCGTTAGGCGACCGCTGATTTGCGTCGCTGGGCGATCGCGCGATCGCGAGACATCACGCGAACGCCTCCACCGGCGGACACGAGCACACCAGGTTGCGGTCGCCGTACGCGCCGTCGATGCGGCGCACCGGCGGCCACACCTCTGGGCCGGAAGCTCTTGCCCAGCGGGTAGGCCGCCTGCTCGCGGCTGTACGGATGGTCCCAGTCGGCGACCAGCAGGCATTCCGCTGTGTGCGGCGCGCCCCGCAGCGGATTGTCGTCGACGGGCCACGCGCCCGCGCCGACCTGGTCGATCTCGGCGCGGATCGCGATCATCGCGTCGCAGAACGCGTCCACCTCGGCCAGGCTCTCGCTCTCGGTCGGCTCGACCATCAGCGTGCCCGCCACCGGGAAGCTCATCGTCGGCGCGTGGAAACCGTAGTCCGCCAACCGCTTTGCGACATCGTCGACGGTGACGCCGGTGGCCTTGGTGATGCCACGCAGGTCGAGGATGCACTCGTGGGCGACCATGCCGTTCTCGCCGCGTGTAGAGCACCGGGTAGTACTCGTCGAGGCGCCGGGCGATGTAGTTGGCCGATGCGATCGCGGTCAGCGACGCCGCGCGCAGCCCGTCTGCGCCCATCATCCGGATGTACGCCCAGGTGATCGGCAGGATCGACGGCCGAACCGTACGGCGCCGACGACACCGTGTGCCTTGACCTCGCCGCTGCGGCTCCGTCGGCCAGCGGATGTCCGGGCAGGATACGGCGCCAGGTGCGCCCGCACCGCGACCGGCCCGACGCCGGGCCCGCCGCCGCCGTGCGGGATGCAGAACGTCTTGTGCAGGTTCAGGTGGCTGACGTCGCCGCCGAACTTCGCCGGGCCGGGCCAGCCCGACCAGCGCGTTGAGGTTGGCGCCGTCGACGTACACCTGGCCGCCGACGTCGTGCACGGCCGCGCAGATCTCGGCGATGTCGTGCTCGTAGACGCCGTGCGTCGACGGGTAGGTGATCATCAAGCGCGGCCAACCGATCCGCGTGTTCGGCGACCTTCGCGCGCAGGTCGTCGAGGTCGACGTCGCCGTTGGCGCCGGCACGCCACCACCACGACCCGCATGCCGGCCAGCGCCGCCGACGCCGCGTTGGTGCCGTGCGCGCTGGACGGGATCAGGCACACGTCGCGGCCGGGCTCGCCGCGCTCGGCGTGGTAGGCCCGGATCGCCAGCAGGCCGGCGTACTCGCCCTGCGAGCCGGCGTTGGGCTGCAGCGACACCGCGTCGTACCCGGTGATCGCGGTCAGCCAGCGACTCCAGGTCGGCGATCAGCTTGCGCAGACCCGGCGTGTCTGAGCGCGCGGCGCGAACGGATGCTGGCGGGCGAACTCGGGCCAGGTGATCGGCTCCATCTCGGCGGCGGCGTTGAGCTTCATCGTGCACGAGCCGAGCGGAATCATGCTGCGGTCCAACGCGATATCCTTGTCGGCCAACGACCGCAGGTAGCGCATCATCTCGGTCTCGGTGCGATAGCGCGTGAACGCCGGATGCGTGAGGAAGTCGGACGTCCTGGTGGCGACGTCGGGCCCGAAGTTTCAATGAGCGCCGCACGGTCGTCGGACGTCGCCGCCGAACGCCTCCGAGCACCCTCGTCGACGTGCTCGGGCGGTGGTGGCCTCGTCGCACGACACCGAAACGTGGTCATCGTCGACGAGCCAGCACGTTGATGCCGCGCGACTTGGCCGCCGTCACGGACCTGCCGTCGGCGCGGCCCGGCACGCCGGCCAGCACCGTGTCGAAGAACCGGCCGTGCACCACCTCGACGCCCGCCGCCGACAGCCCGGCGCCGCCACGGTGCGCGCGCGCGGTGTACCCGGCGCGCGATCCCGCCAGCCCGTCGGCAGCCGTGATAGCTGCGCGTACATCGCGGCGATCACCGCGCAGCAGCACCTGCGCGGTGCAGATGTTGCTGGTCGCCTTGTCGCGGCGGATGTGCTGCTCGCGGGTCTGCAGCGCCAGCCGATACGCCGGCGGCGCCGTCGGCGTCCTCGGACACGCCGACCAGCCGGCCGGGCAGCTGCCGCGCGTGGCTTGGTGTGCACGGCCAGGTAGCCGGCGTGCGGTCCGCCGAATCCCATTGGCACACCGAAACGTTGGGTGCTGCCGAACGCGACGTCGGCGCCGATCTCGCCGGGCGGCGTGATCAGCGTCAGCGCCAGCAGGTCCGCGCCGACCGCGACCAGCGCGCCGCGCTCGTGGGCCGCGGCCACCAGTTCGGTCCAGTCGACCACTGCGCCACTGGCGCCGGGCAGCTGGGTGATCACCCCGAAGAACTCGCCGTCGGGAAGGCCGTGCGCGCAGGTCGGCGGTGACGATCTCGATGCCGAGCGGCTCGGCCCTGGTGGCCAGCGATCGCGCGCAGTCTGGCGGTACACATCGGCGTCGACGGCCAGCCGGTTCGACGGCCCGCGCACCGCGCGGTGCATCAGCGTCATCGCCTCGGCGGCCGCGGTGCTCTCGTCGAGCATCGAGGCGTTGGCGACCTCGAGGCCGGTCAGGTCGGCGACCATGGTCTGGAAGTTCAGCAGCGCCTCCAGGCGGCCCTGGCTGATCTCCGGCTGGTACGGCGTGTAGGCCGTGTACCAGGCCGGGTTCTCGAGGATGTTGCGCCGCAGCACCGGCGGCGTCAGCGTGTCGTAGTAGCCCTGCCCGATCATCGACACCGCGACCGGTGTTTGCGTCCGCCATGCGCGCGCAGTTCGGCCAGCGCTTGCTGCTCGCGTGGCGGCCGGCGGCAGCTGGTCGAGACCGGGCGCCACGCCGTCGGCGGACAACGCGTCGAGGATGCCTGCGGGAAGCGCCTTCGTCGGCGAGTTCGTCCAGCGACCCGCACGCCGATGGTCGTCGAGCATCGTCGCGACGGCATCGGCGTCCGGCCCGATGTGGCGGTCGGCGAAGCTCGGTTGGATCGTGGATCGAACACTGACGTACCTCCTGACGCTCGGGGCAGGAACCGCTAGGTTCCTCCCCTCTGTCGTCAACCCGATCCCGGGCGCCTGAGAGATTCGGCTGGCCCCGCCGTAGGCGGAGAACACGCCTTCCCCATGGGCGGGCGAGAGCAGGACGCTTACCGCTTTCCAGAGGCATCGGGGCCCTGCGCGGTCCTGGGTGCCTGAGAGGTTGACGGAGAGGTGTTGCTCCTTCGGCGTCCGTGGCTGGCCGTCACGGAACTCTCCCGCACAAGGGCGATGCGCTGCCGAGTTCTACCGGCAGGCGGGTCGAACGCGACGTCTCAGCCGATCTTGCGGTCGCGGTGCTTGCGCCGCGAGGCCAGCTCATCCTCGGGCGCGGCGATCGACTCGCCGCCGTCGGCGCGCTCACCTGGGAAGTCGGCGATCGCGCCGGTCAGCTCACGCATGGCGCCGGACACCGCGATGCCGAACACGCCCTGGCCGCCCTGCAGCAGGTCCACCACTTCCTCGGCCGACGTGCACTCGTAAACCGTGGTGCCGTCGGAGAACAGCGTGATGTTGGCCAGATCGCGAACACCGCGCTGGCGCAGATGGTCGACCGCGACGCGGATGTTGTGCAGCGAGATGCCGGTGTCCAGCAGCCGCTTGACGATCTTGAGAACCAGGATGTCCTTGAACGAGTAGAGCCGCTGGCTGCCCGAACCGGCCGCGCTGCGGAATCGACGGCACGACGAGCGAGGTCCGCGCCCAGTAGTCCAGCTGGCGGTAGGTGATGCCGGCGATCTGGCAGGCGCTGGGCCCGCGGTAGCCGACGAGTTCATCCGGCACCGAGTTGTCCGGGAACAGACCGGCCTGCACGGGTTCGCTGGGCGCGTGGCGGGCGCTTCAGCGGCACCGCTGCTCGGCGGACAGGTCCAGCTGCTCTTGACGTGGCGTGTCTCCCACTCTCGAATCCTCTCGCCGATCGAACTCGCGTCTGTGACCTGCACCGCGGCACGTTTGCCGAAGCTCGAATGTGTCGAGCATACGCTTCCGGTTGAGCCATGACTGCTCGTCGCGGCATCAAAGTATGGCTGCCCAATTCACGGTTGAAAGAAACCCGCGCCGCGTGTCGAACCCGAAAGCGTCGACGAGACGCATCCGTGACATTGCACCCACGCAGCAATCGGGGCTTACGTCGCCTTGAAGTCGTCAGGCGACACGCTGTCGAGGAATTCCTTGAACTTCTCGACCTCGTCCTCGCGGACCGCGCCCGTCGGCTTCCTCGTCGTTCTCGTCGGGAATCAGCAGGCCGGCCTCGGCGAGCACCGCCTCCTCGACGTAGATCGGCACGCCGACGCGCAGCGCGATGGCCACCGAGTCCGACGGCCGCGCCGACATCCTTGATGTCGCGGTCGAAGATCAGATCCGCGTAGAAGGTGCCCTCCTGGAGGTCGACGATGCGTACCTCCTTGAGCGAATGACCAAGCGCGGCAATGAGATCTCGGATCAGGTCGTGCGTCAGCGGCCGCGCCGGCTCGTGGCCCTGCTGCTCGAGCGCGATGGCCGCGGCCTCCGGCTGGCCGATCCAGATCGGCAGGTAGCGGTCACCGTTGGCTTCCCGCAGCAGCAGCACCGGCTGGTTCTGGGGCTGCTCCACGCGAATGCCGACCACACGAACCTCACCCATCTGTGTCTGCCCTCCGCACCAAGAAGCCGTCAAAAATCGAGTCTAATCCTCAGCGATCCAGAACGTCGCGCACGGCGGACTTGATCAGCGACGTGTGCAACGTGATCGCCAGTGCAGCCACCTCGCGGGCCAGATCGTCGGCGCGGTCGCGGGCGCCGGCTTTGCCCGCCTTGACCACCGGACCGGCGATCTGGGCGATCAGGTCGGACTGCCGGTCGGCCGCCGAGCGAAACGCCCGCAGGTGCCGCGGCTCCACGCCGTACTCCGCCAGCGCACTCGGCGCACTGCGCGATCACCACCGAATGCTCGTCGAAGAAGCCGGCCGTGCCCGGCGTGATCACGCCCGCCTTGATCAGCTCGGTCAGCAGGGCGTTCGTCGACGCCCGAGCGGGCCAAGCAGGTCTTCGCGCCGCAGCCGCACCTGGGTGCGCGCGCCGACCGCCGCAGCCGGCGCCCTCGTCGACACGCCGCGTCTACCGACACCGGAACCAAACGCGGTACGCCGTAGGCGGATCCGGTGTGGGGCAGCTCGCCGTCGGGCTGGGCGTCCAACTGCGCCTTGATGACCTTCAACGGCAGATACTGGTCGCGCTGTGCGGTCAGGACGAACCGCAGGCGCGCGCAGTCGTAGGCGGTGAACCGCCGATATCCCGACGCGGTGCGCTCAGGCGTGACCAGTCCTTCGGCCTCCAGAAACCGGATCTTGGAGATGGTCACGTCCGGGAAGTCGCCTCGCAGCAGATCGAGGACCGCTCCGATCGACATCCCGGCCAAAGCCGGCGTGTCGGGGGCGGTCACTTAGCTGCCCGGGCCGCTGTCGTCGTCGCGCCTTTGGCCCGGTCAGAAACACCAGGCGGAACTTGCCGATCTGCACCTCGTCACCGTTGGCCAGCACCGCCGAGTCGACGGGCTCCCGGTTGACGTAGGTGCCGTTGAGGCTGCCGACGTCGACGACCTGGAACTCGCCGCTCTCCAGCCGGAACTCGGCGTGGCGGCGGCTGACGGTGACGTCGTCGAGGAAGATGTCGCTGTCGGGATGCCGACCCGGCCGACGTGGTGGGCTGGTCGAGCAGGAATCGCGAGCCCGCGTTGGGACCGCGCTTGACGACCAGCAGCGCCGACCCGACGCGGCAGCCCCTCGACGCCCGAGACCGCACCCTCGGTCCCGGCCGCGGCCGGGGCGTCCAGCTCGTTGAGGAAGTCGGCGCGGAAAACCGATGTCGTCTCCACGGTGACGTCGTCAGACGTCTGGTCAGCCCCAGAGTTCTGGTCCTTTTCCGTCACCCGCTGCTCCTCACTGGCTGCTGTGGCGATATCTGCGGCCGGGCCCCTCCAGCCGTCATGCGTCTGGTGTCGACCGTACCGCGCGGTGGACATCGTTGTGTCCACCACCGCCGGATCCGGCCTCCGTAGTTGCGACTGTGCGGTCTGCAGAACCCTAACAACATCGTCATTCGGTCACCGATGGCGCGGTAGCCGTCGGCGTCAAGCAGCCCGGCGCAGATCCGTCCTCCAGCGACGCCGGCGTCTGACCTGCAGGTCGACGAGCCAGCCTTCGCCGTACGGGATCGGAGTTGACCAGCTGCGGGCTTGCTCTCCAGATCACCGTTGACCGCAACGACTTTCGCGCTGACGGGCGCGTAAAGGTCGGACACCGACTTGGTCGACTCCACCTCGCCGAACGACTCGCCCGCGGTCACGTCGGCGCCGACGTCGGGCAACTGGACGAACACCACGTCGCCGAGCGCCGACTGGGCGTAATCGGTGATGCCGACCCGTACGGTGTCGTCACCGGTGCGCTGCACCCACTCGTGTTCCTCGGTGTAGTGACAGGTCGGCTGGGATTTCGCTCACGGCGCTCCTTGACTCGCAAGTGGCTCATTTGACTGGCTGAGCGTATTGGCGGGGTTTCGGTTGCCGCAAGGCGGTTACGTCCACGCGGTCGGACTGTTGTACCACCATCGAGCCGCCGACGCGCTCGACGCTGTCCATCGCGCCGCCGGGGATGTTCATCGCCGCGGCCAGCGTCGGCGGATCGCCAATCGCCAGAACCGAATACGGCGGGTTGAGGGTCGCGCTGTCGACGACCAGCGCGCCGGGGCGTCCGACCACCCAGGTGTCCACGCCGACCCGCACTGGACCTGCCGCCCCGCCGCCTGGATCTCCATCGCCTCGGCACCCGCCGCCCGCAGCTCGTTGATCACGTCGAGCATGGTCTCCGGCAGGCACACCCGGCGCGGTGTCCTCGATCGTCAGCGTCACACCCAGGCCCTGTCGCGGCGACGGTGCCGATCAGGATCGACAGCGCGGCCAGCCGGGCCTGGCGCGTTCTCGATCGCGGCCTGGTCGCTGCTGCCCGACGCCTGCAACTGTCGCCAGCGTGCGCTGCAGGTCGGTCACTTCGGTGTTGAGCGCGGCCTCCCGCTGCTGCAGCGAGTCCAGCAGCACCAGCAGATCGGCGGGCCGCGCCGTCTCCAGCGAGTCGCCGGATTCGTTCTGCCGCACCTGCGTGACGATCGCGACGCCGAGCAGCACGCACAGCAGTACGCGCCAGCGCGCCGAACGCGAGCTGCGACCGGCCCCTGCGGACCACGCCCTTCACGCCGCCGGCGTGCAGGTCGCCGATCTCCGGGGCCGGCTCGTCGGGCGGCAGCTCGTGACGGCCGTGATGTTCCGGCTCGGTCGCTGCTGGCGGTGGTCTCACGGCTGCCGACTGCGTCGCTCCGGTCGTGCTCGCTCACGCTCATCTCGGCGCTCATGCGCCGAACAGTCTGCGCCGCAGGGCGGCCGCGTTGCCGAAGATCCGGATGCCGAGCACGACGATGATCGCGGTGGACAGCTGGGTGCCGACCCCGAGTTGGTCGCCGACGTAGACGATCAGCGCGGCAACCAGCACGTTGAACACGAACGACACCACGAACACCTTCGAGTCGAAGATGCGCTCCAGATAGGCCCGCAATCCGCCGAACACCGCGTCGAGCGCGGCGACCACCGCGATCGGCAGGTACGGCTGGATGAACTCGGGCACGCTGGGGTGGAACACCAGACCCAGCACGATCCCGATGACAAGCGCGGCGATTCCGATCATTTGCGTCCGATCATTACGGCCCAATCTGCTTGGCGAAGTTGACATCTCGAACCGAACCGGCGGGCAGCGGTCAAGCGCGTCGCCCGCAGCTGACACGTCACCACCGACGCCGTAGCTGGTCTCCAGCAGCCGAAGTCGCTGCAGGCCGGGGCTGCGGTCGAATACATCCTGCATGGCGTGCGGCGGTCCGACCGCGAGAATGACGTATGGGCTGCTGATCGGTTGATTGTCGACCAGGATGCCGCCGCCCGCCTGCCGGATCGTCACGTTCGGGCCGATTCGCACGCCGCCCACCGAGATCGCCTCCGGCGCCGCTGACCCACAGCGAGTTGACCACCAGCTGCAGGTCGCGGTCCAGGATCACCTGCTGGCTGCCCTGCGACGCGCTCCTTCGACACGTCGCTGACAGGTCCTTGGACATCGCCGGGATCGGTGACGGTGATCGTCAGGCCGGGTCCGATCACCGGCGTGGCGGCCGCCGCGAAGTTCGCCTGCGTCGAGGCTGCCGCAGCAGCTGCTGGCCGCGCTCGTCGCCTTCGAGCCGGCTGCGCCGCTCGGCGTCCACCTGCGGCGGCCAGCGCGTCGCGACGGGCGGTCACGTCGTTGGTGGCGGCTTCGGCGGACCTGCACGCTGCCCGACAGCACCTGCTGGGTCTCGCGCACACCGGGCGCCGTTGAGCGCGCCTGCGCGACGGCTAGCGGCGAACACCGTCGCGATCACCAGCGCGCCGGCGATCTGCCACGTCCACGCCTGGCCACCACGTCCTGGCGCTCGCGCCGCCGCGCTTTCGCCCCGCCGCCGCGGCATAGCCGGGATCGAGGTGGTCGGACAGCAGCGAGCGCAGCAGCGACGGCACCGGGATCAGCGTCGGCTGCGTCTGGCCTCGTGGCGTCGTTGCGTCCGGCCTCGGGGTCGTACCCGCCGAGTGCCCGACGGTCGTCGGATGTCGCCGGCGAGCGGCTCTGGTCGATGTCGCCGCGAGCGGCTCGGTGCTCAACGCACGCGAGTGCACCTTCGGCATTTGCCGCACCACCATCGCCCACCTGGATCAGGTACAGCACGCCCGACCACAGATACATGCGCCAGGCCCCAGATCAGGAACGCCCATCCGCACGCGAGAACGACGCGGCTCCACAGCGCATCCCACTGGCCGAGCAGGATCAGCGGGAACGCCCGACATCGAGCGCGAAGGTGGCGGCCTTGCCGATGTAGGTGACCGGTAGCGCGGTCAGTCCGCGGCTGCGCAGCTACCGGCAGCGTCGCGGCCAGCACGACGTCGCGACCGATCAGCGTGAGGCGCCAAACCAGCTAAACCAAAGCCAAACGCCTAGCGCTGCGGGATTACAAATTTCAAATCGCAGATTTCAAATTCATTAAGGATCTTCCGGTGGGTCCAGATAACTCGGCAGGTCCGGGCGAAGAGATTCGTTTGAGCGCTTCGCCGACGTTAGAAAAAACTCGCTCTTCAATCAGTTGACCAAGTCTGACCCAGTAATCCAGTGCGATGGCGCGTCGACAGAAGTTGATATCGATATAACGTTCACCCACCGGTTCGCCGGTGATGATCACCGGACGGAAAAAGCCGGCGTCGATTACGATGCCTCGGGTGCCGATGGGCAGCGGCAACGCACTTTTGATTTTAGCCAACTTATGCCGGCGGGTACGTGCCAACTTCGAGCGAGTAATATCCCCATTGGCCAGGCGCGACCGTCCAGCTCTTTAAAAAACTTCTGGTTGATATCGACGAGATTTTTGGCGGCTTCATCCTGATTGTAATTCTTGAGCAGCTCATAGGCCCATTTCTCGATGATGCCGCTCTTGACCGGCTCGCAGACTTTTCCGCTCCTTGACCGCTTCTACGGTCAATCCACCATTTCGTTTCTTCAAAAGCTTTTTCGTCTGCCATGGCGTGCTCGGCGAAGTTCGTGCCTCAGGTTAGATCTTGAATTCCTCCAAGCGTGCTCTTGGCGAATAGTGAATCGACTTCAACCTTCTTGCTGATCAAACCCTGCTCGTAGGTGTACTGTACCAGCGTCTCCAGAGATGGCGCGATTGGCGGCCAAACCGTAGGCCCATGGATCGGGACCGAGAACTTCGCGCTCCTTTTTCCAATCTCGTCGATCGACCAGGCCAGTCATGTACTTCAGCGCCGAGAACTCATACATCGCCTCTTGGCAGAAGGCGCTTGGATTCGTTCGAATGCCTTGAACAGGCTCTGGGCGATCCAGGGATGTTTTTCGTAGACTTCTTCGCGCATGACCATGGTGTGCATGATCGGGAAAATCTTGGTGCGCTTGAAATAGTCGGCTTCGACTTCGCGAAAATTAGGAATCAGGCGCTCGACTTTAGGGGTGGCGGCGCACGAACGGCGACGGCATATGCGCCGAGATCATGGCGTCGATCTCACCGCGTTCGAGCATACCGCGACAGAGCGTCTTGTCGCCGGCAATCGCCTGGATATCGATGTTGGGCGGCAACTTGTGTTGAACCTTGTCCTGGCGGCCGGGATAGTTCCTCGCCGCCGGTAAACCATTTCATTTTTCCCGGCGCCACGTCGTATTCATGCTGCAAGATCGCCGCGCGCCCAAGTGGCCATAGTGATTTGATATTCGGGAACGCCGACGTCGTTTTGCCCGCCAGATCCGCCGGTTTTTTGATGCCTGAATCGGTGTTGATGTAATATGCATGAGTGTGCGAAAAGCCTTCGAAGGAAAAACTGGAATGCCGATCAAGCGCGGTGCGCCTTTGTCGCGCGACATTAAGAATGAACCTGTCGACATCTGCGCACGTCGAACTCGCCGTGACGCAGCATGCGCCAAAACGTCTCTTCGACGCGCAGGGCAGATAGGTCAGATCGACGCCTTCGACTTCGACGCTGCCCATCTTGCAGCGCCCGCGTCCGATCGTAATCCCAACAAGCCAATGTCAAGCGGATTTTCCCCATGAATCGCTCCCCGCTTAAATTTCTCGAGCTAAGAACTCACGCCGGCGAGACTGGTTGGCGCTGATGACGAACTGCTCTTTCTCGCCCTCCAAAACCACCGCCGCCTCGCCGGAAGCAAGCGTAGTGCGGCGCTGGATTTTCGTACCGCTTTGCCTTTTGAATGTCACCGCGACTCCGGGCCTTAAACCGTTCCAGCCCCGGGGTGATCTCGCTGCGCCTCAATCTTTTCCATGCGTTTTCATAACATATCACCAAAAGCGAGCTTAAACCGTAAGGTGAAACAGCCAAAGAAAATGGAAATTGACTTCAACCTGACCCAAGATTACAGTCGCGCCCAATGGGAGGGAATTCATGCGTATCGCGGTAATGGGCAGCGGCGCGGTCGGCGGCTACTTTGGCGCCAAACTCGCCGCCGCCGGACGCGAGGTTGCTTTATCGCCCGCGGCAAGCATTTAGCAGCGCTGCAAGAAAGCGGCTTGAAAGTAACGAGTGCCAACCTGGCGATCACGAATATTGCCCGCCGGTGGCGCAATCCAGCGCCGAAACTCAAGGAGTTGGCAAGGTCGAACTGATTCTTTTTGCGTGAAATCTTATGACACGCAAACCGCGGCTAGAGCGATCTGGCCGATGGTGTCCGGCAAAACCACAAATTCTCTCCCTCCAAAATGGCATCGATAATCCGGCAAAACCCGGCGCAATTTTGCGGCGCAGACAAAGTTCTTCCAGCAGTCGTTTATGTCGGCGCGCAAGTCAGCGCGCCGGGCGTGATTACGCACTCTAACGGCGGTAGAATTATTTTCGGCCAACTGGATGGCGCGTGTCGGGGGCGCTACGAAAACTCCTCGCGCAAACTTTGACCGCGAAGCGGCAATTCTTGTGAAGCGAGCCACGAAATTGGCAAGGTACAATGGACAAAATTGCTTTGGAACGCGCCGTTTTGCGCCATCAGTTGCTTGGCCCTCGCGAACACGAAAGCAAATTGTCGAGTCGCCATCGCGCTCACCCAGCTCGCCTTGGATTACGCCTTGACCGAAGTCGAAGCCGCGGCAGCGCTACGCAAGGCGTTCAGCTAAAGCGCGTCAACAATTCAACGATACGATTGAGTTCTCGAAAACCTTAGGGGATTTCTGACCGTCGATGCTACAAGACCTGAAAGCCAACAAGCCGCTCGAATACGCGGCGTTCAACGGCATCGTCGTCCGAGGCGCAACAAGAAGGCGCGCCAGCCGGCGCCAATCAATAAGACTTTCCATACAATGCTGAAGTTTCTCGATGACAGAATTCGCCGGAAGGCTAGAGAGACTAACATCATGAAAATGCCAGCGGTAACAAAATTGGGCTCGCTGCTCTTGCTCGGTTCACTTTATTTCTAATGCCGGAGCGTGTAATCGCGCAGAGCGACAACAGAGAGCTGATCGCCAAGGGGGCCAATATATCTTCGCTGTCGCCGAGAGACGGAGGCGGCTGCCTGTCATACCGAGCCCAAAAAGAACCGAACGTTGGTGCGCGCCCTTTTCCAATCCCTTTCGGCAAAGGTCTACAGCACCAACATCACGCAAGATAAGGAAACCGGCCTGGGCGCGTGGACCGTTACCAACAGATTCAAGACGCCATCGTCAAAGGCGTGCGCCGCGACGGCAGCAAACTCTTGCCGGTGATGCCATTCGAAAAAGAAATATTCCGCGGCATGGCGCAGGAGGATTTGAAAGCGCTGATCGCGTATCTACGTACTCTGAAGTCAGTGAAAAAAGCTACTCCGGAACTTCAAACCAAGGCGCGCCCTTCGCGCGCAGCATCGGCACGCGCTTGTATCTAACAACAGTCTTCCGGACGTTTCACCGCAACACCTGCGCAGCGCCCAAGAGCGGGCATCAGCGAACGCGGCCGCTATTTAGTCGAACACGTCGCTATCTGCGGCGATTGCCATACGCCGAGAAATTTTATCGGCGCGCCCGACCGCACGCTCTATATGGCCGGCATGACCGAGAAAGATAGCCCCCTGGGTGAAGGCATTCCGAACATTACGCCCGAACAAAGAGACCGGCATTGGCGAATGGAAGCGAGAGGAAATCGCTGAGCTGTTAAAGCACCGGCATCAAGCCCGACCTGGATAACGTGCAAGGCCTCATGTACGAAGTGGTCCAAGGGGGTCGGCGGTCACGGCTACAAAGACATGACGAAAGAAAATGCTCTTGGCGATCGCCGACTACATCAGGCGTCGATTCCGGCGATTAAGAATCAAGGTAAAAGTAGCTACAATCGAGCTCCTCGCACCGCTAGTTTCGCTTTACCTGCTTGACCACTTCGGCGAGAATTTGATCTGCGCTTACGTTCTCGGCTTCGGCTTAGAAGTTGAGGATGATGCGGTGGCGCAGCGAGGGGGATGCCATCTTTTCGACATCTTCATAACTCACATGCACCCGGCCTTCGACGAGCGCGTTGCCGCATGGCGCCGAGGAATTGATTGATTGGGCACCGCTGCGGGCTTGAGCCGAAAGCGGATGGGTAGCGCGGCCGACGGGTTCGCCGTCCCGCCGTTGTGACGGGTTGCGCATTGTCGCGTTGCGCCGAAAGCGGACACGACCACCTCAGCTCTTCGATCACCGGCGGCGCGATCATCCGCCGGCGCAGAAGTTGTTTCATTTCGTCGGCCAGTTTGCCGCCATCGTCGGGCAACTCACTTTTGTCGCACTCGCGCCGATTTCTGTGCACGAAGTGGTGCGCCCGAGAGTCTCTCGCAGCTCGTCCCGGTGCCGGCGGCGCGACCGAAAGCGAAGAAGAATCGGTCGAGACTGCAGCTTCGGGCAACTGGGTAAGTGCGGCTTCAGACTCGATCGGTTTTTGCGTGAAAGCGGGGAACCATAAACGGCGGCTCGAGAATGCGCGATTCGCCAAACACCGATTGCTTGTTTTCTTCCATCGCTTCGAGCACTGCCGACTGGGTTTTTGGCGTGACAGATTTGATCTCATCGGCCAGGACGACATGGCGAGCGAAAATCGGGCCTTGCTTCCCCGAATTGAAACTCGCGCCGGCCGCTGCGGTCGGTCGCTACTTCCGTGCCGACAACATATCGACGACGGCATCGGTCGGTGTAAATTGGCGTGCGTTTTGAAGCTCATGCCGAGGGCTCGGCTTAGCGATTTGACCGGCGCAGGGAGTTTTGCCCAACCCCGGCACGCCTTCTGGCAAAATATGGCAGCGCCGGCGAAAAACGCGATCATTGCAGCACCTGCAGAATCACGCGTCGTCGATGACCGGCGATGACCTTTGCTTCGGCTTCCGAGTCGGCCTGCAAGCCTCGTGAAATTTGCTCCGGCTCCATCATCTCCCTTTCTGGTCAACGAATAATGCCGCGGTATTCGATGCGGCATTTGCTGTTTTTCTGTGGGCGCATTGGGAACTTGTGCTGGCAGAGGCGCATTACTCATCGGCAGTAACGGCCGCAGCCCGGCCGCTTTTGCGACTGGTTGGTCATTGCGGCCTTCGCCTTTCAGAGTCGGCCGCTGCGTCCCTCAGGCAACTGGCACCGTCACATAGCGCGCGTTTTTGACTACCCCGTCTTTACCCTCGCCGGCCTGATAAAGCCGCTCGCTCTGCCGGCGGCGCTGCGGCGGTTGCGGCGGTTCTTCCGGGCTTGGTTCTTGCCAGCGCCGTCTTTAGTTACCCGCCGCTGGTTTTTATCCGAAACTTATTGCAGTGTTCTGTTCCTTACCGGGCTGATTGGGATCGGATCTGATTCTTGCCCTTGGCGTCGCCTGGGCGCTGGCTGATTTTTTGTCTTGAAGCCGGGCTCGTTCGGGTCGCTCTGCGCCGAGGATTGCACCTTGTTTCGTGATCGCCCCGCTCAGTTGCGCGCTCGTTTTCGCCGCGCTTACGACTCACCGCCCTCGCCTTGGCTCTTGCGCTTCGCCCGCGGCCGCTTTCTTTCGGTAGATCGGTTTGCAGGTTGCCGCCGCCGCTGCTGCTACGATCTTTTTGGTGATCCTGGCCGCCCACCGACCGACCTTGCCGCTCGCTGCCTTGCTGAGCTTATCTTGAGCTTGCGCCAGCATCGTTTTGATGAGTGTCTTTCTCTTGTTCTTGCTTCTGCTGCTCGGTGATTTTTTCTCTAATTCTTGAACCGCCGCCTGCTTTTCATCCGGTTGAAGTTTAGGATCGTCGAGTTTGGCCGCCAGTGCTTTGAGCTGTTGGGATAATGAATTCTTTCAAGCGCGGCGCCTGGGCAATTTTTCCGCCAACTCACGTGAATTAGCTGCAGCGGACCGACGCTGGCGGATTCCAGCATGGAGCTTCTTCGACAGGCAGCAGAAAATAAACCTAGCAGCTTGCCACAATCAGCGAAACGCCTGACGGACAAGAAACGCCAGACCGTTTCGGCTGGTATGGACAGTCGTGTTTGAGCTCGACTTCGGATCCGCCAAACTGGTCGGTTTTCCCGGCGCAGGCCGCGCATGCGGATGATTCCGGGCACATTGCGCCGGGTCGATGGTTGCTAAAAGGTGGTGGTGATCTTTCATGGCCCCATGCGCTCGTCGATCATCTGCGCGGCACGCCTGAGCGGGGATCATTGGCCGATAGCGAGAAGCAGCACGGCGACGAAACGCCGATGCTAAATTGCGGCAATTCACTATCGCGCAATGGCTGCCGTCGACCCGAACCAAGCGAGGAACTTTGCGAAAAAGGAAAATAGCCGCGAGTGGGGGCCGAAAAGCACGGGCGGAACACTGAAGAGGCAGGATCCAGCGAATCCCGGCGCGCATGCCGCAGCTCAGTCGAGAGCCATCAATCGGCGCGCTAAGCCCACTGCGGTCGTGCCTGCGCTTCAGAATCGGTCAACGGCAGCGTCATCGAGGAATCCTGACTACTTTGACTCAGCCGCTCAAATGCGATGTCCTCTATTATGCGCGGCGACTCTTTTCGGCGGGTAGAACCGGCGAGTGCGCCGGCTGAAACGTCGCCTCGACCGCATCGGTTATGCGCTTCGACAGTTTCGGAAGCCCAAGTGCGCGTGCCAGATCGTTTTGAGACGAAATACGAGACCCCACGGCACGATCGATGGCCGGAAAGAGTGCTGGCTCTGATCCGACTCCTAGGCTCGGGTTGCAAATCAGCCTAACAGCAGCTTGCCTTGTACCACATATTTTGGCGTACATATAACGCTATCACACCCCACTGTCTTGTTGTGGTATTAGTGATATATTTTCACACCCATTGCAGTGATATACCCAGCATATTATTAACATGTTTTTATGACCAACCTTAGCAACATGTATATTATGTGCTGCTGGCACTTGTGCAACCTGTGTGCTGGGCTCGCGATGCGACAAGTATTGGCAAGGGAGTGGCGTCCTGCGAGTCTTTGCGCGTCAGATTGGCCGTTAAAATCCTTGAGGCCGTAAGGTAACCCCGTCCCGGGATCGCTTTTGCAGCGGCATCTGAGGATTTGAGTCGGTTATGAGACTGCCGCCGATACCAAGGCGCGCTCTTCATGAATCCCGGTCTCCCCTTTTCAATGGTCGACGCCAAGCGTCAGGATTTCATGGGGCGTCAATCGCCTTACCGCCGGACTGGAGCAAAAACCGGCTGAAGACATTTTACACGAAACTGTTCACCGCCATCGTGACGATGATATCGCCCCTTACTCCGGTGCCGCCGGCGTAAAGTGATAGGTGCTCGGAAACAAAGTAACCTTCGAATCCTTTATCTTGTAAGCGAAGCTCGCCGGCAAGCGTCCGGGTCGACCGGCTCCCGGAGAAATTTTGTCTTTTATCCGGCGATCACCTGCAATTTATCCAATAGCAAAGCAATTTCTTTGATGGTGAAAACCTTCGCCGGGATCGTCACGCTGTATAAAATCCCTTGCCGTTGACCAAGCGGTCAGGAATTTGCTGCGGTGACACGCCGGTTTCAGAGAACCGCGTGTAGGCCCTGATGAATGCGCTTTCGCGCCGCTATAGCGTGCCCAAAGGGAAAAGAATAAGCCGTCGGAAATGACTTTTTGCGCCAGCGTGGTTTACGCGCCAGCGGCCGGCGAAAGGTAATCACCTTGCTCGGCCTTGCGCACCTCGGCCGGCTCCGGTCCGATGGCGGCAATCGGATAATGAACGTTGTACAGCACCAGTACCCGGCGCCGAGCAGAGCGACGGTAGCAGCAAGCCCAATTCAGAAACGCGGTAATGAGCTCTCACGATTGGCGGTTGGGCGATATTAGCAGCGGTTTGAATCGGATATTCTGCCGTCAATTAATTTTCCGTCGAAAGGTTGACCTTGAGTCAGCAGCCTTCGGTTTGCCGCAAGAACCCACGCGAAGGGGGTCTTCCCCGAAGCGCCGCGGCAAAAGCCTTTAGGCCTTGCAGAACATAATCCAGCGCGCCGGAATAGTATTCGAATTTACTCGACGGCGGCTCCTGTAGCGAGCAAAACCACCGGATCCGATAAAGCAGCGACGAATCCCGAGCTCGGAAACCGTCCGCAGTAAGAGCGACTGCCTTCCCGCAGAAGATAGCAGCCGAGCGAGAGCCTTTTCCGCTAGACGTATTGGCGAAGCGTCCCGCTCATAAAGAGCGCGTAGTGCGCCAAAGATACTTTCGCCGTGAAGGCGTTCCTTCAACAAATCCGGTCTCGTCGTTCAGCGACGGCGCCTGCCTGACTGGAGAGTTTCTACGACACACTGTCAACCTTGCGGCTGTTGCGGCCACGCAGCTTGTAGCAAGATTTTTCAGAGCGCGCGAACTCGGTCAAGACGTCGCCGACGCTTGGTCGAAGCCGCCGTTGCGTCGTGAATACCCAGTTGCCCAAAAGCTCACCTGGCGGCGCCGACTGACGAATTGGCGCTGCCCAACTGGCATGCCACGCGGCTTTGTTGTTGTCGCATAACTCAGTGGTCGCGATACCAATTTTGCCATTGGCTGAAAAGGACAAGTTTTGCGAACAGCCAAGCGAATTGCTGTTTGCTACGTGATGCTCGGGTCCGCTGGGGTGATTTTCACCGGCGACGCGATATGACGCCAGGCGCTTTTTTGCACGGGATCGATCGCGGAAACCGTTGGTAAGAGATCTGAAGGAAGATTTTTCGCCTCGACGGTGCGTGGGCATCCCTTCGAGCTGATGTCGATTCGTCGGCGCGACGATTGCCAAACCCTCTGCGTGTTGCGCTGTAGTAAGATCGACGATCGGGGGAAGTCGACTTTCGAGGCTCACGAGTCGTCGCTCTGGCCAAAGCCGAGGCACGGCCGTATTGGTCGAAATTTTTGGCGCGGAAGAGTTAGTCGCCGCCAGCGGCCTGGGGCCCGATGCATGCGGTGGACAACGCCATCGCGCAAAATCCTCGAGAAAGCATTATCCGCAACTCTCCGAAAGTTCGTCTCGAAGGGTTTGACGTCCGGCTGTTGCGGTGCGGCCGACGACCAGGAGACGCGGCGCCGGGGCGCCCGTGCGCGTTCTGGCGATCTTTTCAGACGGCAGCGAACGGTGGAAGGGACGCTGTAGGAGTTGCCGCGCGACATACTTCAGAGCCGGCGGTCAGAATGCATTATCGGCGGTCTGGAGTGGAAAGCTCACGCGGCAGAACACAAACACGCCAGCGCCTGGCGAGGCGCAGGCTGGAGTTGGCGTGTTGGATTCCTGGGCGCCGCGCGAACCGATTGAGGCTATCTTCACTTTGGTGCCAATTTCAATCGAGGTTTTCGGCCGCAATCGCTATTGACCGCTACCGCTTTCTCGTGAGCTGCCGACCGGAGAGACGAGATTAATTTTTCACATCAAGCGCCGAGATAATCGCTTACCCGCGCCATGGTAGGGTTGGAATCCAAGATCTTTTCTTCACCACCGCTGACGGCGTCCGTCTCAACGGATGGTTTGTTCCGCGCCGGGACGCCTCTGCGACGCTCGTGTGGTTTCATGGTAATGCAGAGGCAGCATCTGACCACCGCGCGTCGAAGAGAACTATCAAACTGCTGCACGAAAAGGGTAAAGATCAATATTTCTACTTTCGATTACCGCGGTTGCGGCCGCAGCAGGGGCGATATCTCCGGCGGGAGCCTGTATCAGACGGCGCGTGGCTGCGCTCTCGAATTTGACTCGGCAAGCAGCTGGGCGTCAAAGCTGAGAATTTGATCATCTTTGGCGGCCGTTCACTGGGCGCGCGGCGGTTGCCGTAGAAATGGCTGGCCGACATGAAAGCCGCGCGCTGATTTTGGAAGATCCTTTCGTTTCAATCCCGGAAATGGCGAAGAGCGTTTTCCCGTTACTGCCAATTGGGTCGTTGCTCAAACTCGTTACGACAATCTGGAAAAAGATCGCCAAGACTCAAGGCCCGCTCCTGGTCTTGCATGGCGCGACCGCGATGAGTGATTCCCTGACCACGGTCGGAGAGTTTTTAACGCCGCGCCGGGCCCGAAGGATTTCACACGATCAGCGGCGCCAGCCTGTGCTACTTCCACATTGTCGGCGGCGACGCCTACTTTCAACGTCTACGAAGCTTTATTGAGACTGCAATGGCAAGGCGGCCGTAATCGTCTTCGACCGTCACGTGGGAAGAACAATAACGAAATAATTGGTGAGGGCTAATCTAACGCTTGCACGGAAGCGTTGCTTGCCGGGAGCAGGTAGGCGTTTCTCATGTACTGAGAAACCATCGGTTGGTGTTGCAAGGAGCCGTTCAACGCAATCGCCGAGCGCATCACTTGGCAGAAGTTATCCGGCTCTTTGTAATAAGTGGTAACATAATCCTGCTCGAGCTTTTGGTACAGTGATGCGGCTTCGGCAATGGAATCGTTTTCCGCCGAGTCGTCGTCGCCAATCGACCAACCCGTCACCCCCTTCGATATGACCCTCGATCCACCAACCGTCGAGCACACTAAAACTGGGCACGCCGTTAAGCGCCGCCTTCATGCCGCTGGTGCCCGAAGCTTCCTGCGGCCTGAGCGGCGTGTTGAGCCAGACGTGCGACACCGGAACAGAGCAGTTTACCCAAAGCCCATGTCGTAGTTTTCCAGATAAACGACCCGCACATCGCTGGCGAGTTTGGCGGCGGCGTCGAAGATCCGCCGACGATCGCCTTGCCGCCGTCATCGCGCGGATGAGCTTTTCCCGCATAGACGAGTTGCAAGGGCCCAGCTTGGCGTGCGATCTTTCTCAGCCGTTCTAAATCCGTAAATAACAAGTCGCCTCGCTTATACCCGGTGGCGCGCCGGGCAAATCCCAGAGTGATATACTTTTCATCGAGCTGAACGCCGGTGAGCCAACCGCACCTGCTGTAACAATTCCTTTCCCGCTCGGCTGTGCGCCACTGACGAATTTCTTCGACGGGAATGCCGATCGCGTATCGGCAGGAAATAATTATCGCTGCGCCATTCTGGAATCGTTCGATCGTGTAACGCCGCCAGCGGCGCCGCTGACCCAAGTGGTTGCGTGCACGCCGTTGGTGATCGCGTCGATGTTGTGGTTGGGAAACATTCCGCGCGACACTTCACCGTGGCGCATCGATACGCCGATGACGAACCCTGAAAATTTAAGCGCCAGCTCAGTCATATTGAGCGAGCCGTTCGTGACACGCAATTGGTTCAAATTGTCGGCCCGTTCCTCACCGAGAACCCGGGAAACCAAGTCTGCCGGAAAACGATCGTAGCCCGCCGGCACCGCGTGTGAGTCGTAAAAGCGCATTGCCGGCGCACGACCTCGACTTCCTTTTCGGAAAATCGACGCTGTCGCGCGCAAGCGTTCTTCCATCAAAGCCAGTGTTGCCAATGCCGAATGACCTTCGTTCATGTGAAACAGCCGAATGTCGGCATAACCCAGCGCGCGCAGCATGGCGACGCCGCCAATCCCGAATGAGGGCCTCCTGGCACAAACGATAACGTTCGTCGCCGCCGTAGAAAATCGGTGAAGCCACGATCTGCGGAGTCGTTTTCTTCCA
>ERZ1370068.7814-contig-6708_pt1 | contig 71030 bp, 100 predicted proteins | sample MGYA00561227_ERZ1370068 | MGnify/ENA primary metagenome ERZ1370068 (study PRJEB38410, sample SAMEA6850437) | metagenome | study: Metagenomic assessment of the ecological functions of the soil: analysis of the soil microbiota associated with the...
CGTTACGTATTGCCTGTGAGCGAGCGCATAGGCCGTTGTAATAGTGAAATGAGGTCAGGCCTGCTACCAATAGCTGTGCGGTTTGTATCTAATGAGTCGCGGCTTCCGTCTCATTCCCTGACTGCATGGTGACAAAGTCTTGCCCTCGATCCAGCCGAGACGCGCATTTCTGCCCGCCAGGCTTCGAGCGTTGCCGGGTAAGACGGGGCAAGAACGTGATCCGTCTGGGGAGCTTTGTTGGTATTCGCGCGTGAGCGACAAACGGGCTGTGACAGTTTCACCCGCGAAAAGCACAACGTCTCGTCGTTTCACTGCGGCCCCCCGAGGCTCAGGAACCAAGTAGCCTTTCGTGACTAATTACCACACTTGAAGCAGCACGATAGCTGCGCATCCGTTTCCAATGTCCGTCTTCGGTCAAACCCGGACTTCCTCCTTGAGGGCCGCACGTCCGCTTCCGCCGAGTGCAGACATTGGTCCGGGAGGGCAGTCCGTTGGTCAAGCTGCGCAATTCTGTAGGCGAAGCCCAATAGGAAGCCGTACAGCGCGCCAGAGCGACAAGGAACAACAGGCAAGCCGCGCCAGCGCACAGGCGGCCACGCGCAGCCTGCCGGGCCATCATCGCCGCCGCTTCCAGCGGGACGATCTTACCTTGGCAGGGGGCTGACGATGAATTCAGGCGCTGCTCCTCCGCTTCGAGGGAACAACGGCTCCGACATGCGACGCGGCGAAGGACCGGCGCTGCAGCAAGATGACCTAACCACCTACCGTAGGCTCGCGCGACGGGAAGATCCGTTCGGCGTCCTACGGGCGCGAAGCATGCGGACACAGGCTTCGCAGTTGTAGGTGGCGTTAGACAATGCAGCCGGTGAATGACGTGGCAGAGGCTTGGCGGCCTGCCAGTCGGCATGCTAGGACAGCCGCACAGCGCGCCAGAGCGACAGGCCACAGGACACCGCAAGCTGCGCCAGCGCGCAGGTGACGCCTGGGTAATGACAATGCAACCCGCATCGCTGCTGGGTATGTCAGGTTGCGATGCTCAAACATCAACGACGAATGCCACCTTTGCCGCCCCTTTTCCGGCTCAATGTAAGTGTTTCCAGTACACTGGGGCAGCAAGAGGATGCACTTTACCACATGAGCCGAGGTCCGGGCCGCGTCCAGAAGATCATCACCGATCTGATCGCAAGCAATCCGCATGGCGCGTGGAGCGTCACCGAACTCTGCAAGCATATCTATCCCGACGCACGCCATGGAGAAGAAGCATCGCGTCGCTGTCACCGCGCGTTGCGCAAAGATGGTGCTGCCGTCAGCGTGGGATGTGCTGACGCTCTGGCGACAAGGCAATGAGTACTGCCTCTATAACCGATGCGATCTGGAGAGTACATTGCGTCACACCTATCTGGGCTGGTGGCGCGACGCACCGATTGACTTTGCGACGTGGAAGGACCGTTTTCCGCATCATATCGAGATCGCCGAGAACAAGGTAAGTGACGCCTGCCGCTACCGTGATGCGTTGCCACTGGGAAGATCGAGATTGAACGCGTACCGCGATGACGGCAACGACCATCGCCGCGATGAAGATCAGCGATTTGAAGGTTCGAAATGCCGTCACATCGCGCACCGCCTTCTCATTGCAGCCGCCGTCTGTGTCCTTCTCGCGCCCGCCGCATCGGTTGCAATCCGTTTCGATATCGAGTGCCATCACTGCGGCATCACGCCGAATAGGCGGTGCCATTAACATCCGCTAATGGATTGGGTGACCATCGGTCCCGTCCTGCTACAGCCACATTGCACATTGTGTACTGCAATCGAGCTGTCACCGCCTGCACCCGTGACGCTTCTTTGCTGTCCGGGACATGAGATGGCGGCACAGTCATTGACTGTACCGATTTAGCCTTCGGCGTGGTCTTTGATCAGAACCGTAAATCTTTACGGCGGTCTCAGTGTTCGATCCCACCCGGGTGCTGGCTGCCACGTGGTGACACCACTGGGCGCAGGCAGTGACATCTCCTCATCGTCCGCGACGATCTGGCTGGCGTTTGAGCCGGGCAACACCTGGTGGCAGGTCCAGGTATCGGCGGCGACCGATCTTCTTCTATTGATGCCGCAATCCATTAGCAGCCGTTGCAAGATCAATAATGCCAAGAGCGATATCAAAAGCTTATTCGATCACCTCGTCAGCTCGTGCAAGCAGCGGCTCGGAGACTACTAGTCCGATTTCCTTGCAGCCCTACGATTGATGACGAGTTCGAACTTGGTTGGCTGATGTTGAAGATCGTGGCGGTGGTTTCGCGCCCTTGAGTATTCGATCAATGGCGGGCAGTTTGACGAAAAACCTCCGACAAGGTCGATTTCGCAGCCATCAGGACCACCGGCTTCGGGAAGTAAAACGAACGAAATGGGTAAATGGCAGGCATCTGGTGCTGCGCAGCTAACTCGCCAATCAGTTGTCGCTTGTGATGTACCGAATTCCATCGACGAAGAGGGTCGATTCGCCTGCGATACAGTGGCAAAGATATTTCGATACTCTTCGTCACCGCCACATTATCGACAAAAGACGGACCCACGCACGGTGATGCTCTGCTTTCTCGGCCCCCCGTATTGCGGCACTTTCTAGGTTTGCTCCCGTACAAGCCGTACCTGAGTTTCGATATGGTTTGGAACTCCTCGGAAGAGCTGAAGCCGCTTCCCAAAGCCCAGGACCGGCACTGACAGTGACGCGCCGGTAATATTTCCACCCGGTCTTCGCGAAATATCGGCTTCAATGCCGTAAAGCCGACTGGATCGCTAGTCATGGCAAACAACCGGATTGTTGATGTTGCTTCGAGAGCAGCGACCACCCGAAACGACTGATCGCGAAAACAAGGTCCGGGTTGTTAGCCGAGACATCGCGAGCGAGTTTGGGGTAAATTTCGACACGCCCCCGCCCGAGAAACGTTCGATCACTAGGTTAAGTGTCCCTCGACATACCCCGGAGCTGGCGAAGTCCTGAAGAACTCCCGCGATAGTAACGGAAGCGGCCTTGCCCGTTCAGCTCGGATATCGGATGAGACATGCATCATTGCGATCCGGTACACCTTCGCTGATTGCTGCGACCTTCTTGCGGAACGTGGCAGTATGGGCCGCACCAATGAACGCAATGAACTCCCGCCGTCGCATGTGCCTCCTCCGCGACCGGGCCCAGAACGGACCTAGCCTACCAGCTTCCATCGGGCTGAGAGCCATTCTCGCGACCGGGAGATGGTTTCAGCGCGTGGTGCCCGGGATGTCCGGCTATGCCGGAAGGCGTCCTTTGGCGCTGCTGGGTGTTTGAACTTTTTGAGCTGGCGAGACCTTACCTACCAGAGGCAATTTTCGGAGGCTGTTAGGGAGGGTGTCATGGTAACCAAACAGCACGGTATAATCGTAGAAACGGCAATAAAGGCGCACCCAGCCGAAACCGGCCCGTCAGTGCTCGCGCGGCTGACCGTCAGTACCCGCCTCGCCGTATTGAGCCTTGGCGTTTGGTTCGCGCCTCCAAGGATAAGGAGGCCGTCATGACCCACCGGCACGACACGATGTCGATAGACCTGAAACGGATGGTGCCGTCTACGTCACTGGCTGACAATCTCCGGCCTCGCCGTGCTCGACGGTTGTCGCGGTTTGCCCTGGATTAGACCCCACAAAAGCTGGCTTTGGTGACTGAGCCAATCAAAAACAGCAGGCTCGGCGTCCGGCGGGAGCTGACAGCATGGCAGCCTCCCGGAAAGTGGCGTCGCAAAACGCGGGTCCGCATCTTCCCGCAGGAGGGTGCGCTTTTGTGTTACATTATTTTGTGTGATTGTCGCCGCGCCCGATGCTGGCTCGCCAGCGCCAAACAGGAGGGGGAGTAGGCCCACCCGTATGTCATCTCCAGAAGTCCTTGAACCTGCCCGGCGACAACTCGGTGTATCGCACCGTGTGCTGGATGTTGCGGTGGCCGAGGTAAGCCTGCAACGCCCGCGTATCGTGGCCCTTGTTGGCCAGCGCAAAGCCACAGGCGTGGCGCAGCATGTGAGGATGAGCCTGAAAGCCCAGCTTGGCCTCGACGCCAGCGCGCTCCACCATGCGAGCAAAGCCTGCCCGTAGAGAACGGCGAGTTCCTCTCGCTGACGTGAACACGAACGGCGACTTCGGTTCCTGCTCACGCTGCAACTTGCGCAGGGCCCGCATCTCGTCGCCACGGATGGGATGGGTGCTCGGCACGCCTTTCTTGGCCCGACGAACGTGCAGGACGGCATGGGCGAAATCCACCTGATCCCAGCGCAGGTCCGTTAGTTCGGACGATCTGAGACCGTGGCGGAAGGCGACGAGGATCATGGTGCTGTCACGATGACCCCAGCGGTTACGCTTGGCGGCATCGATCAGCCGGTCGACCTCGGCGCCGGTCAGATGTTCCCGGGTCCGATAGACGGCGTTCGGTTTACGTCCCGGCGCGGTAACTGTTCGTTTTACGATGGCTGGCGGCACCAGCTTCAGAGGTGATTTAGTCATGGTTTCCAATACCCGGTGACGAGTGACTGTCTGTATATCACGCTTTTTACGAACAGTTCAAGCCTCGCCGATCAGCGGGTCGGAGATCAGGCCGTCGACCCGGCAGCGCCCGCGCAGGCGGGCAAGGCGTGAACTCTGGACGCCGCCACCGCTACAGGACGCGCGGGCGCGCGGATGGCCCTTCGCGTCCATGCAGGCGTCCGAGAAAACCTGCACACAAGCAGACATCGGCACCTGATCGATCACCTCGTTAGCGCGCAGTAGGAACGATCCGAGCGCGTCGTTGACGACGTAAAGTGCATCCGCGCGACCACTGAGCGATGAGCGGCACCACGTGCCGCAGCGGCGGTGAGGCCCCCGCTCGGCCCGCGGGTGCGGCAACTCCTGCCAACCACTCAACGGAAATTTACTGGTTCGCCCGTTCGGCGGCGGCGGCGGTGGCCATGTATTTCGAATAGAATTGCAGCAACCCGCGTCGCGCCACATTCCGACGAACGCCTCCGATGTCAGCTTGTCGACCGATTTCCACGCGTGTTTGACGGCCGGAAGCGTATTCCGCCAGATCGCGCGTTTGCACCATTTTTCGCCTTTCTCCCTGCCTTCGCTGGTGGCACACATGGATTTCCAGGCGATGCGATCAGGCTGGCTGATGTGCTCGGCGGCGCCTTCCCAGCCTTGTTGATGGATCAAGTAAAGATCGCTCAAGGTCGGCTTCTTGTGCGTCACCCACTCGAACAGAATGCCTTCGGTAATGACCTTGTAGGCTGCCGCAACGGCATTGTCGCGGGGATCTACGAATCTGCCCGGAGCCGAATTTGTTGAACTCGTATTCGCTCAGTTGAAACAGGCCGATATACGACCCGGTGCGTTGCTTGGGGTCGAAACCGGACTCGATCCTGGCAACCGCTTTCATGAAATTGAAATCCAGACCGAAAGCGTCGGAAGCGCGCTTGATCTCCTCGACCGGCGTTCCGACCGGGGTGTCCTTGAGTGACCTTAAGACGATATCCGCCGGTTTCTCGGCAGGCGGCAGTTCGGACCAGACGTAATAGATGAGATACCGAAAATCCTGCGTCACCGGCGCCGGTGTTTCGGGCAGCATCTGCGACGGATCGGGCAACGCGGCCACGACGATCGATTCCGGCTTATCGGAGGCTGCCGTCGTGTCGGTGGCCGTCCCCGTCACGGGTTCGGCGGCCGTCGCCACTTCGGCGCCAGCGGCAGCGGCGCCAGCGGCGTTAGCGACAGCGGCGTTGGCCATTGCGATTGCCTGCGGTTCATCTGCGAGCCTGGCGTTGGCGGCAAGAGAGGCTGCGCCGTTCTCGATTGGCACTGCGCCGGTGTTCTCGGTGCCGGCCGAACCGAAGCCAGCCAGCCAGCCGACGATCACCCCGCGAGAACGAGCGATCCGCAAAACGCCGGCGCCACTGTCGTAAATCGCCGCGGGTTCATGATCCCGTCGCCTCCAAAGGCCCTCGCCTGAGCCATGCTGCACAGCCAAGCACGCGACGGGCTGATTTTTCGGATCAAGACATGACCGCGCAATGGCGCAAACTGCAGGCTCATCAATTTTTCCAAAAGGTGTTGCCTGAATGCAAACGCGCCGCCGGCAAGCAATTGTTCTCCGACGTAAGCGTGTGGGGAAGTTTTGGACCCATGCGACGCACGCGGCCGGTTCGGGGCGAGCCCGCCAATGGTTGTCCGCGCATCCGCCGTTCGTCTGCATGTGGAAGGACAAGAGCGGGATCACGTCACTCCGACTTTGCTTCCCGCAGGAGCAATTGAAGCGCTCGCATTGTGCGACGCGCCTCTGCCCGTGCGGCTTTCGCTTCCGCCGTGTAGTAGCCATGCACGAGGCGAGCCCGTCGCGACCGTTCGAGCCCTTCCGGCGTGCGCGGCCCGGTGCTTTTGCCGCCATGCAGCCGACAGCGCCCATTCGCCATGGCCGGAGCCCTGCACGTTCCTTCCGCCTCTGCGTCGCTTTGCTCCGCAGCGAGGGCATGCATCGGCGACTGCAAGACCCGGTTTCCATGAGGGAAGAAGAGGTTCATCGCACATTTTGACTACCTTCCCCGCCGTTGCGCACCCCACCCCGGGTCCGCACTTTCGGACCGATCACCGCTTGGCCGCCGTCCTCGACCCTGGTGACGTACTGGTGTTGCTCGACCACAACCCGCTGCTCGCCGCCGGTCCGCACCCGTTGCAAGGTCAGCATGCCCTGCTGGAACGTGTTCATCATCCGCGTCACCGCGCCGGCTAATGCCAGATCTCATTGATCGTGAACCCGTGTTGCCCACGGGCGTAATCCGATGGACATGATTTTCCAGGGGCGGTCGATGAGCGTATTCCAGGCATAGCAGCAGTGATCGACGATATCGTCGTAGGATTTGAAGACGCGGTTCGAGAGCCAGTTGTCGCGCATATATTGCCAGATATTTTCGACCGGATTGAGTTCAGGGCACTTCGGCGGCAGTGGCATAATGGTGATGTTGGCGGGAATGAACAATCTTGCTGACAGATGCCATCCGGCTTGATCGACGAGGAGGACGGCGTGGGCCCCTGGTGCGACTGCCTTGGCGATTTCGGCCAGATGCAGGTTCATCGCTTCGGTGTTGCAGGCCGGGAGGATCAGAGCCGCGCCCTTTCCCTGCTTCGGGCAGATGGCTCCGAAGATGTAGGTCGAGGCGGTGCGCTGATCCCGCGGAGCGCTTGGGCGAGTACCGCGCTTGGCCCACCTGCGGGTGATCTTGTTCTTCTGACCAATGCGCGCTTCATCCGCGAACCAAATCTCTATTTTCCTAACATCGACTGCCTTTTCGCGCGCGACTTCATCCAGGCGCGCTGGGAACTTTTTTAAAATCCTCGATGGCTCCTTCGGCTTGCGCATGATGACGGGGGCGGGCTGAGAGCTTGCGGTAGCCCATCGCACGAAGCTCCCGGCTCAGCGTCTGCTTGGCAACCGTGATGCGGAACTCCTCGTATATCCATTGCGAAAGATCGACCAACCGCCAGCGCACGACACCGTGGATCGCCGGGATCGGGCCGCTCTCGATCATCCGCACAATCGCCTGGCGTTGCCACATCATTGAGCCTCGAGGGTTGACCTGGAGGCTTGCGGTCGATCAGACCGTCCGGCCCAAGAACATTGAACCGCATCACCCAGTCCCGGATGATCTGCAGCGTCACGCCGCCAATCTCGGCCGCCTCGGTGCGGTTCGCCCCATCGTAAATCGCCGCCAGTGCCAGAAGCCGCCGAGCCTGCGGACCATCCTTCGATCGTTTGGCCGCAGCCCTTACCAAACCGGCATTAAAATCAGCACGAAGCGGGATAGCCATGGCGAACCTCCATCGTTCGCCATGTTGAATCAAACGGATGCTGATTCGGGTATCCTCTGACCGGAGTCACGGCTTCCGGGATTTGGTATAAGCGGCAGGTCTCAATATTCAGCCGCTCGATGTTCTGCATCGTCAGTCGGTCAGGAATGATGTTGGCCATGCTTTCCATGCGGCGGTTAACGAGGGCAGTCATGCGCATGGCGGAGTTGTGAACAGCCGCCATCTGGTGGACGAGCATTTTCTCCATGCTGTTGTCGGCTTGGATGGTGTCGGCAAGATCGAGACCCATCTCGAGCGCGCCCGCTTTGTCGGCCAGTTCCAACCGGTCCCGGCTGGCCTCGATGGCCACACAGTCGGGGCGGTCGACGGTGCTGCGGTACTCGAGCGCGCGGGAGTTCTCGCCGAGCATGCTGGCCGGCACGAGTTCGCCGCCGGCGCCGACCTGCTGCATGTACTCCGGTGCTTCGGTTCTCACCCGCTCCGCGTATGTCGCGGCGTGCTTGCGCAGGACGGGGGTCAATGGGTCTCCGGGCTTGCAGTTTGCATCTACTTCGATGCGGGCAGACGCCATGAGCATCGATCCGGCCTGACGCGGTCGAGGGCTTTTCACCTCGTCGACATTTGGAAGGTGGGCATCCGACAGGTGCGCGCCCTTTGGTTTCTGGGTCAATGACATCCGACCGGTTCATTGGGGTGTGAACTCCAGTATAACGCAGTTCGTCCTGACCGGCGAATGCATCGTGCGGCGCCGCTTGGGGGTGGCAGGTAGTCGAGGATGTAGGCATGGCTCCATGCTTGCCGGCTGTCCGCCCGGTGCAGCGCCAGTCACAGTCAGCGGTTCTTCTCAATCTGAAGAGACGGGGTCTGGGATAGATCAATCGCCCCGGTGTAGGTCATCTTCTGTCACACGCCGCCCAACTCGCCCTCAGGCGGACGTGGGGTGGGCTTACAGGACCAGGAGCCGGAGGCACATTGACAACCATCGTCGCCCGCCTGCGCGACGGCTTTGCAGCCAGGCCGGTAATGACTGCAAGTCGCCCCAAGTCGGTCCGACCTTGGGATCAACAAGGTTCAAGGTTGGCGCGTCCGGGAATACCTCAAGAAAGGCATAGCAGTCATTTCTTGTTGAGCGATGGCGCCGATCCGTTCCACGGAAGCAGTGTCCCCTGAACCAACATCACCGCTTCGTCGTGCGCACGGTTGCAATAATCTGGACCGGTTCGTTGCGAAGCGCCTGATCGAGCCGGGTCAAGGCGATCTGCATCACCTCCGCGCTAAGTCGCTTATCAGCTCGGCCACGGCGCGCAGCTCGATCTGACTATAATCCAGCGCCATCACCGAGCTGTCCCTTCGGCGCGGCAAATATTTTGCGGAAACCTGCCTCACGACGCTTTGGCATCTGCTGCAGGTTGGGCCCGCGTGCCGAGAAGCGGCCCGTGCGAGCGCCAGCTATGATAAAGTTGGTGTGCAGTCGTCCGGTCACCGGATTGACGGCGTCGATCAGACTGTCGCCGAATGCATCGATCAGCTTCTGCAATGCACGCACCTGCAGCAGCTCAGTGAGTCGCCGGAAGATGGCTGTTGAGCTGCAGTTGCTGACGGCGGGTCGTCAGCAGCCGGCGCACTATCCGTGCAGGGGCCACGCGGCCAGCGTCTGTGCGTCCAGAACTTCGCACAGGTGTGCCTGCAATTCGGCAGGTTTCAGCAGATCGCGCAGGGGCGATGCATGGTGCAGTGCGTTCTGGGCGGCAGCTAATTCGGTATTGCCATCGCGCGATCTGCGCGCGGTGTGCACCGACATCAACTGGCATGCCGTGCAATTCCATGCGCGCGATCGCCGGGATAACCGCATCGGCTACCTGTTGGCATTGCTTGTCGATGTCATCGAACAACTCATTCTGCTGCGTATTCCAGAGCAGACGACACAGCACGGCGTCAGGGCGGCATATTCGAGCTGTTCAGGTGACAAAATGTCGGCGGACCAATCGGAAGCGCCAAGGTCCTTGGGTATATTGAGGCCGTAATTGATAGTGACGGCCTCGGCGAGTGAGGGTCGACGGCCATCCGTCAGCCAGACGGCGGTCATGACATCGTAGATGCGGCCAGTCGGTTCAATTTTGGCCTCGTGGATCAATCGTTTGACCTCAAACACCGCATTGAAAATCGCCAGCGGCAGTTCGAACAGCGGACGCGATGTCCGCCCAGGCCACGGACCGCATATCGAAGACGTAGCAGTGCTGCGCCGCCCGCCCAGGCTTGGACGAGCGGACCTTGGAGCGATAGGGATCGAGCGCCGCACCGGCTGCGCCATCGCGGGGTTGTCTGGCGGTGAGGTTGCCGTTCTTGGCGAACTTGATGGGGATTGGCTGCCGGTATGCGGGCAGCACCTCTGTCTCGAAATCCAACCCAATGACGTCGGGGGTGCCGGCACATATTTCAGTCACAGCCGCGCGCGCTGCAAAGGGTGAAGTGATGTAGGCGACGCTGGCGCCTGCGTCGGACAGCAGGCTGCGGACAAGTTCGGCTTCGTCGGCGCTGACCGAAGGCACGACATGCTGCGCCAGCTGGCTCGAGCGTGCGCGCGCACGGCATCGGCCAAGTGCCGGAGGCCCATCGATCAGCACTCGGCTGCCCTCGCGAGCCACGCAGCCGCCAGCGGCCAGCAGATCAAGCAGCGGCTTCCGCAGGTGCCTTGGAAGATCGGTGATCGTCATGTCTGGTGCGTCCTTCGGTAGGGCTCTAAGCTGTTTCAGGCTGTTTCAAACACGGGTGAAACAGACAAGTCGTTGATATTGCTGGATAAATTGCTGTCTGTTTCGCTGTTTCACCGTTTTCAGGGGAGGCCGCTGCGGAATTTTCAAATCGGCGGGCCGATCCCTATTAAAATTTCGCGGGCGGTGTTCCCCAAAATCGTGAAACGGCGAAACAGCGGGCAGTTTCATCATTCTTATCAATGGCTTGTCTGTTTCACCCCGGTTTGAAACGGCCTGAAACAGCCTGAAACAGCTGCGCACCACCTGTTGGCTGGCGGCGGGGATCATGCCGCACCGCTTTCCTGGGCGATCGTCTTCGGATCGGGGAGCAACGGAGGTCCCGCGTCATCGACACCCTGCTTCAGAGTGAGCCTGAAAGGCTTGCCTGGCCGGGTTTCGTTGTTGGTCAAAAACCCCAAGTCGAGGGCGGCGATCACGGCCCGGTAAGCGGCCGATTTGCCAATGCCGTCGCGGTGCCGATCTGCTCGCTGGAGATGACAACTTCCGAGCCAGGGCCAGCCGGGGCGGTGCGCTGAAACTTACCCTTCGGTGGCCTTGTCGCTGCCGAGCCGGCGCGCTCGGCGATCAGCTTGACAACTTCACGCACGTTGTCCGGGACGCTTTTGCCGGACGACTGCGCCATCACCTTTGTGAAGATCGGGTAGGCCAGTGCGTAATCGGCGACCGTCGCCACCACCCTACCCTGGGCGTCCACTTGCCGTTGCGCTTGATGCAAAATGGCCGATGCCTTGATGAAGCTGAACAGGGAGCCGACGTCGCGGCGGAACCGAACCATCAGGGGCGGTATCCCGACTGCAATCTGTGGCGCGAAGGGAACTACGGCGTCACGAGGTCCTAGCGCGATCCATTGCTGAAGGTCGTGCCAGACGGAAAGATCATCTCGGACGGCGGCGGTGCCGGTAGCGCGCAGTCGCCAGGTTGGCAATGACAGCGCGCGTCTGATCGTGACTTTCACTGATTTGGAAAGACAGCATGCGGGTTTCATTCTCGGCGTGCAGCTCTCCTGTGGTGGTGAGGATGAGCGAGATCGGGCCTTCCCGCACAATCCGTTCGACGCGCCGGCCCGTTGGAAGAGTCTGGGTCTTCAACCGTGGTCTGGTGGACAATCCGGCCTTCGCTGATGAGACTGCGGACCAGCATGGCAAACGTGCTGTTCTCGTCCGATTGCAGCTGGTTCGCTTCATTGATGAAAAGGTATGGTGTGAGCGAGGGGACGGTCGTCATCAAACCAGGGATAGCGCGCTGCTACTCGTCAGGTGGTTCACGAAGTCCGGGCCGATCAGCTCCAGCGTATTCGTCGTCGTGAATGATTTGCCGCTGCTGCTGGCACCCTTTGCCAAAACATTCAACGGATGATCGAGCACGCGGCTCGTGCGCGGCGATGTAGACTCAACACGATCAGTTCGCGTTCGTTCACGACGCCCATGGCCTGCACCTGCTGAACAACTCGATCCATCAGGTCGGGCGCCTGCGCGAGCTCGCGTACCTTGGGCCATAGGTGCATCCCGCATGCGCCTTTTTCTCAGCAGGCGTTAATGCCGCTTGCGCGGTGTCGGCCCGTTTATCGCGCGCGGCTTGCGCGCACTCCGCCGCAAACTGCTTGGCGAGCTGGTTCCAGAGTGCTCCCCAGCGCGCGCTTTCCGCCGAGCTGCATCACCGAAGGCGGCGATGATGGCTGGCCACGATCTTGTCGCGTGCCATGGCGCTCGCGCCCGCGCAGATCGATCTCATAAAACAGCTCTTGCACCTGCGTCAGGCTGGGCATGCTGGACGTGGCCTGCCATTCCGCAATCTTGTCTTTCGCTCCCTTCAGCAGCTCGTCGTCATCGTGAGACCGCTGTAACTCGCGTGTGCGTCCTGAAACTTTGTGCGCGTTCGAAAGGGATGACATTGTCGGCCTCAGGGACGCTGGTGGCGTCGGGGTCATCTTCCATTGCATGACCCCCTGTCAGACGACTGGAGCAATGAAAGTCATGTCGGACGGTCGATGCACGGGGCGCGTGCGCTCGATCATGGAGGCGATCTGGACTTCAGAAATTCCGCTCCATCCGCGGAAGTGTTTCTCAAAAGCTCCCAGACGACATCCTCGCGGATGCCACGTCCGGCGGCTGACGCGATCACAATCCAGGCGGTATCGTTCCGGCAACCTTCGACGGCTTCGCCGAGAACGATGGCTGCGGCGCGCTTCCAGCTGCCATAAAACAGTGGTCAGCATGTTCAAGCGTTCGCCGATTGTTTGCGGGCCACCCGGCCGGCCCTGTCTCGTCGGTAGCAGACGGCCGCGGCACGACTTTGAACAACTCGGTGGAGAAGTGATTGAGCTGCGACGGCGTCATCCAGCGGAATGGCGTCGCTGTCGGCACTGATGGTGAGCGGAGAGGCATCCGGCCAGAGGTACGGACGGCCTGCCTTCTCGTGCCAGCCAAAGGCGATGAATTGACCGGTGCCAGCGAAGATTTCGAGCGGGTGTAACTTGCGCGAACGTATGCCGCCGGAATTTCGATAAACGCGGATCTGCTTGGGAGCGAAGCCGATCCTTACTAACGGCGTTCGGCCAAGGATGTCATCGGCCAGCCTGTCGGCGAAAGGCTGCGTTTTCGTGATCTACGATGTCGAGATCAATGGCAACTATCTCTGGCTGTGCTGCGAGGCAACAGCAGAACAAATCGTCCGGCTGATAATCGCCAATGGCTGCTACGAGGTCGGCATCGTCCCATTCGGCGCCGTTGAGACCAGGCCAGCCCGCATCGCGGGCGTCTTGCTGGCCTGATAGCCTGGGAAAGGCCGCCACCCTTGCTTAGCCAGCGGCTGCGCGACCGCGGCGAATGTGATTGTTGCGGCCCGTCATGGCGCATCATCCACGTATATGTACAGCGAGCGCGTTGTAGGTTCGACCACTGCGACCGTCGGGCGCGAGTACGAGGCGCGCATCGAACTCCAGCCCCGCCAATTGCGGAATGAGGTCGCGCCAACGTTACCCGCGGTTGGCAGCTCACAGAGGGTTAGCAGTTGTGCAATCAGGTGCTGGTTCTTCACAGCAAGATCGCCCGCGCCGGCGTTCGGCCCGATCCACCCACAGGGGTCGGATGTCGAACCCGGCTGCCGCCTTCCATTTCGATGAGGTTCAGAACCACAGGAAACGTTCTGTTTGTTTTGAATAACGCGGGCGGAGTCGACGCGAGGTCGGTAGCCGCCTGGCTCAAATAGAGCGGGCGACCTTCGCGCCTGCTGCTGCAGAAGTCGAGGTTGACGTTGGCGGGCGGCGCATTGCCCGATGTCTGGCGAGTAAATTTCTTCATGACGGTCCTCCTGGCTTGGATTGAGTGACGTCGGATCGGATCGCACCGCATAGCGGATGGGCGTCGTCCCGGCCGGGATATCCGACCGGCATCTGTCGGTGACGGCCGCGCACTGTGACGTTGAACAAAGTGGCCGGGCCAACGACGGCCCGCCCTCGCTGCTTTGACGAACGCGCGAGCAGCGCGCGGCGCTCCGATCGGTCCGCACTATCGATTGCCACACAGGCTGGCCGTCATGCACGCGAGCAGCCGGCACGCCTCGCGCGTGTCCTCGATCGGTTGATTGTCCGCGGGGTGCTGTTTTGGTAGGATGGAGGCCGGCGCAGGTGCCGGGCTGAACAACTGCCACCCGCCACGAGAAGAGTGGCAGCTGAGAAACCGATTGAGTTTTCGGGGGCGCTTGGTACGGGTTTTCAAGTTCAAGACTCCCAGAGAGCCCGGTGCGCACGTCGATCCGCCAAGGAAATCGTGCCGCCGGGTTTTTCGTTTTCAGGGTTCAGGCAACTCACGGCGGCCTCGGCTGTGCTGGTTTTCCCGCGTGCGACGCCATTCCGCCGCAGATTCAAACGTGATCAGCGTGCGCGCGCCAACTTTCATCTCGCGCGGGCCTTCACCCTGCTTTTTCAGCTTGTAGAAGTCCCTCGCTGATGCCGTGGGCCTCGCAAAACTCCGGAATACTGAGCGCCAGGCGCGGCGTTGGCGGTCGCGGCCAGACGGCAGCGAACTGGGTGCGGGATTTCGACATGCTCGGCTCCTCTGGGGTTGAGGGCCGACGCCACTTGGCGAATGCGTTGATCGGAACTATATTCGGGGTGTTCGATGCCCCAACACAGTTCTGGCCGACGCTCCCTCCAAGGGCGTCGGCTTTTTCATGTGTCAGTTACTTCCGCACGCGCGACACGCTTCGCCACCGTGTTCGGCGCAACGTCGTGGATGTCGGGAAGCCGCGCGGCCCAGTCGACCAGATCATCCCTCGTGATGATGGTTCGAGAGCCGAGTTTGCGGGCGCGCAGCCGCTTGGCGGCGATTTCTTCGCGGAGCTTGGTCAGGCCGATGCCTGCCGTCTCCGCTGCTTCATCCATGCCGTAGGAAACACGTTGGGACATTGGCCTCTCCGTCTGTGCCAAGCCCGCGCGCCGTACGAGTTACAGCGACAACGGGCGAGTGCCAGTGACGGAGATGGACCACAGCCGGTTGCGGGGAAGGGTACGAAGGCGGCATGAAAGCCGACCCTTCAGAGTCATACCCTTCAGGCCATAAGCCGGGATGCCCATTCAGGCCCCATCGCGCGGAGCCCGTTAAGCCGGGCTTCATCAATCGACGAAATAGCGGCGTTGAGCGCCTCGCCAAATGCCGCAGTGTCGCTGTTCTATCCTCTTGGTGCCAGTCAATCCAGGCGGCTTCAACTACGCGAAGGAACGGATTTTTTGACGGGTCGGGGTTCTTGCCGGGCATTTCCCCGGTGAGAAAACCCAGCCTTCTGCCAATATCCTGACAAACGCCCGCTTCTGATGATCTTGGGAAGAATTGGGGTAAAGCGCCACGAGCGCATCCCTGCGCGTCAGTGTATCGGCGCGCAGTTTGCCGATTATCTGCTTGGCCGCCACCAATAGCCGGGCGTCCCTCAAGGCGCTTTCGGCTGCGTCACGATACCCAGCCTTCGACGCCTCAACCCCACCTGCGCGCGACTGCCTGATGAACGGGGCGAAATGTTCTGGCATCTTTGCCATGCGGATCGATTGCCCTGAATAGTCTGGCTAGGGCCGCGACGGCATCCTGAGATGCGTCAGCGATGCGCGACCATTCAGGCTCCCATTCGCTCAGGCGCGGGTTCAATTCCTTCTGCGAGACCGCTTCCTTAATGGCGACTTCAAGGGCGCGTCGGCCTATCGGGACCACATAGTCAACAAGGTGCGAGCGAATGCGCGGCGCTCGTGGCGACTTGATGCGCGACAACAATGCTTCGTCGATGCCAAGGCTTTGCTTTTGGAATACCCGTGCCGGCACGGGGGCCGTTTCCTCATCGGTCCACTTTTCAGGGTCGTCGAAAAAATGTTTCCTCCAGGTTCACCAGTAGAGATTATCCGGCGGTATTTTTTGGGATGTCATTGCTGTCACTTTCCGCAAATGGTGTCATCCGCAAGCTGAGAGACGTGGCAGCCCAGGCCAGGATCGAGCTTCGGGGATCGAACTAGCCACGCCGAACGGTGATCTCAGGCGGTGACGGCGAGCCGCGCCAGATGCACCGCGCGCCAGTGCGACGACGTTGTCGGCAGCGGGCGGCTCATGGTGCAGCAGCGCGTGGCGCGAGATATCGTCGCTGTGCTCGGTGATGTATTTCGAATAATGCTTTTCGATCATCTTGGTGCTGGTGTTGTGGAGCGACGCCACCAGCCTGATCGGCACGTTGACCTTCAGCATCCGCACGATGGACGAATGCCGGAGCGCATACATCGTCGCGTCGGGATCGGCACCGATGGCGCTGACGATCTGCTTGACCTCGCGATGATAGCCTGCACCCGGATTATCGCCCCACGGGCTGCCGTCGCCTTGCAAGAACAGCGGCGCATCGTCGGCCCGGCCCTTGGCTGCCTCTCTCAGTCTGGCCGCCAGTTGCACGGTGATCGGGACGCTGTACCGCTCCAGCTTTTCTCGGCGCGATTTCTGTCGCCACCCTTGGCGGACTTCGGCATCATCAGCTTCGGCCGCACCGGATGATCATGCAAATCTTCCACACGCAAACGTACGGCTTGGCTTGGACGTGCGCCAGTAACCGCCAGCGTATCGGTCAGCAGCCCGAACTTATCATCGAGACCGTAGGCGGCGGCGACAAATTCGCGCACCTTGTCGTCGGAGCAGAATGACGTTGCGAACTGCTTGCGCATTGGGCAGAGCGGCCAGTCCAATCTCCCAAGCATCCCGGTTCTGAATGCGCTTGTCGTGCTGCGCCGCCTGCTCCAGTGCGGCGCACAGGCAACCACAGAGCCGATTGATGGTCGACGGTGCCATCGTGCCCAGCAGACCGTCGCGCCATTTCTTCAGCTCGGCGGCGCGCAAGCAACGCCACCGGCTTCGACAGCAGCACGCTGGTGAGATGCACGCGCGGCCATTCGGCGTTGTAGGGGATTGGCCCTGCGCGCTTCCAGATCGGCCCTGTAGTCGGTCAGCGCACCGCAGATCGGTGATCGGTGCGTTGTCGTCGCTGCCGTGCTCGCCGCGCGTCAGGCCCTTCGCAACGTCCTGCGCCTCGAAGAAGGTCAGGATCGTCTTGTTGTCGCTATCATCGAAATCGTCGGCTTGGGCAAAGGCCTTGGTCCATGGTTTGCCGTGACCATCGCTGACCCTTCAGCAACCACGTCCCGTTGCCCTTGTTGCGCCGGTATTGCATCTGCTTGCCGCGCGCGAGCTTCGCGCCGGGATAGGGCCTGCGCCGGACGGCGAGCTTCAGTCGTGCGGTTCTGCTTTCCAGACTGCTGTTGCGTTGCTTGCGTGCCATGTCTTGTATCCCCGAAGTGTCCCAAACGTGTGGGAGAAGTCCAATGAAGTGACATGGCACGTTATGGGGATATTCGTTCGCTCGATCAATAGGATGCGAACTGCACACGGCTCTACTAGAACTTCACAGGACTCTTTATTTTCCCTGCGCAATGGCGTTTACGGCTTATGCCGCGCTCTCCCTGGAGACGAATTCGTCTTGCCTCCGTCGCTGCGCGAATTGACGGCTGCATCGATCCGGTTGAGCGAAGTCAGCCTCCGCGCAGCTTGGCACCAGCAACGGGTGTCAGGACCACACGGTTTTGCCGTACGCAACAACGCGTCATTCGTCCTGCGCGCCGTGCTCGCTCACGGAAAACCGCCCTGCGAACACGCCATCGACGCCCGACGCGCGTGCGCGTCCACCACATCCCATCCCGCGTCCGTGACGATCGCGATACGCCCCTCGTGAGGGGATGGAGACGGCGGATCTCTAGTGCTGAGTTGGGGTGATCGCGAAGGGAAATTGCTTTTGCGAGAGGGGCTGGACGGGCAAACCGCTTTGAATTAGCTCGCGGAAATTGGCGCTTGCGCGCAGGCGTCCTGACAAAGGGTCGGAGGACCGACACAGCGAGGCCTTGAGCGCACTCTGTAAGCGCATCAGGTCACCACTGACCAGCATCTCCCGTGCCCAGAAGGCGCGCGCGGAGCCGGACATGCGGCGCCGTTGAGGAAGTCGATCCAGATGCTGCCTGTCGACGACGATCACCCCGCCCCTTGCCCCTTGCGGCCACGGGCAGATTGCCGCCGCCAGCGGTACTTGCCGAACGCGTCGCCGACCTGCCTGCTGCGCTCGCAGCCTGACTATCAGTCGAAGAGCCTGTTCCACCGTCTGCTTCATAGATCGCTTCCGCCTTCGCTCGTTGAGCTACACGCAGGACAAGTCGCTGGCCACCCCATCCTGCGTGTTTTACCCTCGTCATTCTCCGATGTGCACGCATTGCACGTCGTAGGCGTGCGAAGCACGAGCCTGTGCGGGCCTATGGATTCGTCAGATGTGCAATTGCACATCATAGTTCGCGCCAGGAACCATGCGCCCCGTAATGACCGGAGGGAGCGATGCCTGTGCGCTGCGACCCAGTCGCGCACGGTCACCTTCCGCCGGACAAGCCACTTGCGTTGCTATACCGGTGGTGCTCACTGGAGACGGAGCCCATGTCCTAGCGCGCTACCGGCACTGCCAGCAAGGGTAGGCAATGCTGGAGACAATCCAGTAGGGTTGCCGCACATGGCAAAATAACAAGAATGGCCGGCCGGGCCTCATACAAAGTCGAAATAAATCTCAGGGAGGACTTTTTCAATGCAATTTTTGAAGACGGCGCTTGCGGCTGGCGCCGCAACGGTAGTGCTTGCGGGGCCTGTTCTGGCGCAGGGCAAGCCTGCGGAAATCAAGATCGGTATCACGACATTCCTGTCCGGACCGGCTTCCGTCTTCGGCGTGCCCGCAAAGGCCGCCGCGGAGATGATCGCAGAGGATCTCAACAAGAAAGGCGGCATCGGCGGCGTACCGGTGAAGCTGTCATTCTTCGTCGATGAAGGCGCGGGCGGCGAGGCGCTGGTCTCGAATTACCGGCGCATGGTACAGGACGACAAGGTAGACGCGACGTTCGCTTCGATCTCCTCAGGCAGCTGCAATCAGCTCGTCCCGATTGCCGAAGACCTGAAGGTCATGAACTTCATGTGGGATTGCGGCGCCGCTTCCATCCTCGAGATCAAGAAGTATCGCTACAATTTCCGCACGCAGGCGAACGGCACCCCGAGATGCTGGCCGTTCTTGTTTATCTCCTCAAGGCGAAGCCGGACTTCAAGACGATCGCGGTCGTCAATCAGGACTACGCGTGGGGCCGCGAAAGCTGGGAGATATTCTCCGACCGCGCTCAAGGCGATGAAGCCTGACGTGCAAGTGGTGGCGGAGCTCTTCCCGAAATTCGGCGCGCCTGACTACTCCACCGAGGTTTCCCGCCTGCTGGCCCTGCGGCCCGATGTGGTCCTTACCACCAGCTGGGGTGGCGACCTCGACACGCCTCGTTCGCGCAGGCCGGTCAGCGCGGCCTGCTGCAACAATCCATGTTCGTGCTGGCGATCGGAGAATCGTCGATCCAGCGGCTGGGCAAGGATCTGCCCGGAGGGCCTGATCGTCGGCGCCCGTGGTGACCACTGGTTCCTGCATCCTGAAAAGAAGAACGATGCCAGCCTTCAAGGCCTTCAACGAGGGCGTTCGAGGCAAAGACCGGACGCCTGGCCGATCTACCCGGTCTATCACATGGCCCAGGCGCTTCTCGGCGCTCCAGACGGCCTATGACAAGGCGATCAAGGCGAACGGCGGCAATTGGCCGACGCGCGAGCAGGTGGTGGATGCGGCTGGCGGCACCGAGTTCGCAACCGGCTTCGGCAGGCCGGTCACGCTGCGGACCGAGGACAACCAGGGCCTGGAAGCCCAGCTTGTCGGCGTCACCAAATCCGTTCCCGGCTACGACTTCAAGCTGCTCGACAACATGATGATCTTCGATCCGAAGGTGATCACCAACCCCGCGGGCGTGCGATCGGTCGAGTGGCTCAAGACGCTCAAGCCTGAGTTCGTCAAGATGGACGTGCCGACCTTCAAGCAGTAACGCCTCCTATCGCCGTCCTCCGGGCTCGGCCCCGGAGGACGGTCCTCCCAAGGTTTCCCATGAACTCGACTCTTGCCATCCTGGCCGTTCTCGACGGGATCAGCTACGCCGCGCTGGTGTTCCTGGTTTCCGTCGGGCTCAGCCTGATCTTCGGCGTGCTGCGCGTGGTGAACGTGGCGCACGGCTCGCTCTACGCCTTCGGCGCCTATCTGGCCGCGACGCTCAGCCTCGCGGTCGCGCCCCTGTCGCCATGGCTCACCTATCCCGCGCTGATCAGTGGCCTCGATCGCCATCGGCGTGGTGTGCGGCGGATTCATTGAACGCTTTCTGCTGCGGCCGCTCTACGGCCGGGACGATGTGCTGCAGCTCCTGATCCACGTTTGCGGCTTTCATGATCATGGACAATCTGCAGCGCCTGCTCTGGGGCGTTCAGCCGATCTTCGCCGCCGAGCCGTTGAAGCTGCTGCCCAACATCAGCCGTGTTCGGCGTGAATTATACGTCCTATCAGGTCATCCTGCTGCCGTGCGTGGCGTTGCTGACGCTGGTTGGGCCTGCGCTACTTTCTGCGGCGCACCCTTGCGGGCGCCGTGATTCTGGCTGTCACGGAGGATCGCGAGGCTATCCACGGCCATTGGTATCGACGCCAAGCGGGTCTATTTCGTCACGTTCATCATCGGCGCGAGCTTCGCGGCGCTTGGCGGAGCGCTTGCCTCGCCGACCACGTCGCTGGTGCCCGGGATGGGCGCCGACATGATCGTGCTCTCCTTCGCGGTCGCAGCGACAGCTGGCCTCGGGCAGATCGAAGGCACCGCGCTCACCGCGCTCATGATCGGCCTGACGCGCGCGTTCATCATCTATATTCAGCCGGAGTTCGAGGTCCTGGTGCCGTATCTGCTTGATGGTGCTGGTGCTGCTGGTGCGGCCGTTCGGCCTGTTCTGGCGCAGTCCAGGTGAGGAAGATCTGATGGCGGGCCGTCTCAAACCAATCACGGCGGTTGCCGTCATCTTCTTTGTGGTCGCAGCGCTCGCGCCGCTGTTCGTGGCGAGCTGGGCCACGCTGTTCGCGCTGATCCTCGCCAAGGGCATCGTCGTACTCGGCATCGTGCTGCTGCTGCAGGCCGGACAGGTATCGTTCGGACACGCGATGTTCTTCGCGACCGGCGCCTACACCGCGGCGTTCTGGGGCAAGTACATGGGTGGCGGCGACATCCTGCTCTACCTCGTGCTCGGAGGCATATCATCCACCGTCTTCGGATTCGTCGTCGGGCTGTTCGTGGTCCGCTACCGGGAAATCTTCTTCGGCATGCTCAACCTGGCCTTCTCGATGGTGTTGTGGTCGCTGCTGGAGAAGATGTTCCATTCACACCAACGGTGCTGACGGCATCCGGTCGCGCGTCCCGGCCTGCTGGGATTTTCCTTCACGCCGGAGACATTCCAGTACGTCATTCTCTATGTGAGCCTGCGTGGTCGCGGTCGCGGCATTCTTCGGCGTGCAGCGCTATCTCGAGAGCCCTCTCGGGCCACATGTTGCGGGCCATCAAGTCGAACGAGACGCGGCTCGAGTATCTCGGAACGTCGGCCCGCCGCGTGCTGCTTGTAGGCTACGTGATATCCGCGTTCCTCGGCGGTGTCGGCGGCACGCTGGTGGCCATCATCCAGCAGATCGCCACGCCGGAGTTCGGCTTCTGGACGAAGTCGGGCGAGTTCGTGTTCATCGCGATCCTCGGCGGCGGCGCGCATGCGTTCGGTGCGTTCGCCGGGCGCTGCAATGTTCGAGATCGTCCGGTTCTATGCGGCCGCTCACCTCGCGGACGCATGGCAGCTCATCCTCGGCGTCGTGCTGATCGTCATCATCCTCTACGCGCCGAACGGCCTGATCGGACTGCAGGCAGCGCGACGATCAGTCCAAAGCAGGAGGTCACTGATGGCCAACATCCTGCTCTCTGCCAAAGGCATCAAGATCCGGTTCGGCGGGGTTATCGCGGCGGACGGTATAGACCTTGACGTTTATGAGGGCGAGAATCTCGCCATCATCGGACCGAACGGCGCCGGCAAGACGACGTTTCTCAACATATCGACGGGATACCTCAGGCCGCAGGCCGGCACGCGTGACCTTTCTTGGCCACGACATTACCGCGCATCTGCCGCGTACGATCACCAAGCTCGGCATTGCCCGCGCCTTCCAGATTCCGCAACTGTTCCTCGATCAGACCGTCATGGAGAACATGCTGATCGCGGCCGCCTCGCTGAAGGGTCACCCGTCGGGACTCAAGGCGCTCTCGAGCCTGCCGGAAGCGTCGGAGATGGAGCGGTTGCTGGATCTCGTCGGCGTCAAGTCGTACGCGGAGCGAAAGGCGCGGGAATTGCCCGAAGGGCAGCGCAAGCTGGTCGATATCGCGCTTGCGCTCGCCTTGAAGCCCAGGCTGCTGCTGATGGACGAACCGACCTCCGGCGTCGCCTCGTCCGAAAAGCTCGGAATCATGGACATCCTCACGACGGCGCTCGCGAAGGAGAAGGTGACCTCGGTCTTTGTCGAGCATGACATGGACATGGTGGAGCGTTACGCCAACCGCGTTGCCGTGTGGAACATGGGCAAGATCCAGAAAGTCGGCACGCCGGCGGAGGTGCTGGCCGATCCGAAAGTCCGGGAGCAGGTGATCGGGATATGACGCCGATGCTGAGTTTCGAGAACATCAATGTCGCGATCGCCGGTGCGCCGGTGCTGCGCAATGTCAGCTTCTCCTGCAGCCGGGGCGAGCGCCGCGCTCATCGGGCGGAACGGCGCCGGCAAGACCACAACGGTGCGCACCATCATGGGCTTCACGGAAGCCAACGGCACGGTGCGGCTGGGCGGCGAAGATCTTGGGCCCATCCCGCCACATCGCCGGCCATCTCTTGGTCTCGGCTATGCGCCCGAAGACCGCCGCCTGTTTTCCGCTTTCACGGTGGAGGAGAACATCCTCCTTCCCGGCCGCGTTGCGAAGCTGAGCCCTGACGAGACGAAGCGCAGACTGGATCAGCGCCTACTCCGTGTTGCCGGAGCTGAAAGGAACTCGCCAAGCGTCCGGCGGGATCGGTCTCCGGGGGACAGGGCAAGATGGTGGCGCTGGGCCGGGCGCTGATGCTGGGCACCCGGCTCGCTCATTCTCGACGAGCCGTTCCAGGGCCTCGCGCCTGTGCTGGCGCAGCGCTACGCCGAAGCGCTCCGCCGGCTGCGTTCGCAGGACAAGGACATCACGCTGCTGATCACGGAATCAAATCCAAGCTGCTCGAGACGTTCGCCGACGTGACGCTGACGATCGAACGAGGCGAGATCGAAAGCCGCGCCAGCAACTGAGGGAGTGACTGCGCATCACGGCCGCACCGGCGCGGCACCGTAATTCTACGCTTTTGCCGAATCGTCCCGGCCCCAATCCTACTATCCGCTGCAATTTGTATTCCCGAGCGTTTGCCATTGTCCGCCCGCGCCGAAACGGCACGGCTGCGGATCAGGCGTAATTTTGCAGGTCACGGGACGCCCAGGAGAATACCGCGTGCCCCATGTTGGCATGAACCCTGCATTGGCTGAGTGAGTTGGAAATTCACCACTCAACGAAGGTCGCCATGCTCGTTACTCTCTGTCGCTGTTCTCTGCAACAGCCAGCTTTGCCTCGAGAAGGTCGTCACCACCAGTGATCAGTCGGGCATCACGTTCAGTGCCTGTGCGGTGAACGCGCAGATTGGAATTGCCGACTGGCTCGCCAAGGGGCCGTATCACGAATGGAAATTGCAGCGTTACAAGTGCGTGATTGGCAAATACGTCCCCAAGAACGATGTGAGGCCGAGTAGTTCGCAAGAACCGCTTGGTACGGCGGATTACGCTTCGCTAATCCGCCGTACCAGACCCTGATCTCACCACCCGAGCCGCAGATTTTATCGCCGGGTCCGGGAACAGTATCCGGCTGTGATCATTCCAGACAGGGACAGGTAAGTCCGACACCGAGCAGGGAACAGACTCACTCGGTGCGGTTCATGCCCGCCAAGGTTCCGGCGCAGCATGTTCCGGCGCAGCATGTCGGGCGCTGACGCTCGGTGTACCAGCAGCCTCGGATCAGCATCTGCTGCCGAGTGTGGCTATTCGGCGAGCAGCAAGGCAGCCAGCAGACATCGTCATTCGGGGCGGGGCGCAACCCAAACGGGCTGAAGCAAAACAGGAGAGGCCATGAAGCTGAATTCAACACAGCTCAAACAGACCCTGAGCCAATTCGAGGCCGAAGTTCTTCCAGAAGATCATCCGGCACTCAAGCAACTGAACGGCATATACGGGGACCATACGTTCCTTCTCGACAGCAGCGGTCTCAACGTGCCTCGAGCCCGCCGAAACGCTGGAACAGGAAGGTCGGACGCGTCGAGATCGTAAACCTTGCGAACTGGAGTGATGCGACACTGACCAGCCTCAGGCCGCACGAGACCGGAACCGACGGGCGTCCTCGTCGTCCTTGAACCGAGCCACTGACCGGCTGCGACGACCCGGCCAGTAGGATGTAGAGCGAAGCGATACCCATCAATTAGCGGCTTGGCCAGTGATGGGTTTCGCTTCCGCCTTCGCTTCGTTGAGCTACGGCGGACAAGGCGTCTACCATCTTACGAATCTACGCCGATCGGCTTCAGCCCGGCCTCGATCGCCGCGCGTCGCGGCTCGAGGAACGGCGGCAGCGCCAGTTTTCGCCGAGCGTTTCCATCGGCTCGTCGGTGGCAAATCCCGGACCGTCGGTGCGCGATCTCGAACAGGATGCCGTTGGGCTCGCGAAAATAGAGGCTGCGGAAATAGAAGCGATCGATCTCGCCGCTGTTGGGGACGCGCAACTCGTTCAGCCGCTGCGTCCAGGCGTGATACTGCGCCTCGTCAGGCGTGCGGAACGCGACGTGGTGCACGCCGCCGGCGCCCTGCCGCGCGACCGGCGACATCCTTGTCTTCGAGCACATGCAGCTCGGCGGCGGGACTGCTCTCGCCCCTCGCCTCGCCCATCTCGAACACATGAATCTGCGCGCCATGGGCGGCATAGTCGCGCACGCGGCGCATGTTCATGACCTCGGTCAGCACGAACGCAGTCCGCGACAGCTCCTGCACGGTCAGCACGATCGGACCGAGGCCGCGGATCTGGTGCTCCGCCGGCACCGGGCTGCGCTCCCACGGCGAGGCCGTGCCCGACGCCGCCATCGTCGACCAGCACCAGCCGCTGGCCTTCGCCATCCTCGAACGGCAGCGTCAGCCGGCCGTCGACCTCGACGACATCGCGGGTGACGCCGCCGGCCTTTTTCAGGCGATCCCGCCAGTAGCCGAGGCTGGCTTCGCCCGCGACGCGCAGGCCGGTGCGCGAGATCGAGTTGGTTCCGCGCTGCTCGGGCGCTGCCGGAAAATCGAAGAAGGTGAGATCGGTGCCGGGATTGGCTTTGCCGTCGGCGTAGAACAGGTGATAGGCGCTGACGTCATCCTGGTTGACGGTCTTCTTGACCAGCCGCATGCCGAGCAGGCCGGTGTAGAAGGCCAAATTGTCCCGCGGCTTCGCCGAGATCGCGGTCAGGTGATGAATTCCGCCTAGCTGCATTGCGTTATCCTCGTATTCACTTCCGTGGGAAAATCGGCCGGGACAGTTTGGCCTCTTGCCGGATCATGTAGGATGTGGCCGGATGATTGGCCAGCGGCACCGTTGCCGCCTGCTGATCCAGGGACAAGTTCATGACCGGGCACCTCATTGTGTCGGACGAAGACGCGACGCGCGTGATCACAGCTGCGGCGGCCCGAGAAGAAGAACGCGTTCACCCAGGACATGTATCGCGGGATGAGCGATGCGATCGACAAGGCGCAGAACAATCCTGATATCCGCTGCATCATCATCACCGGCGGTTCGGGCGTGTTCACCGCCGGCAACGACCTCGAGGATTTTCTCAAAGACAGCACCTCGAATACCGATGTGCCGCGCGCGCCTCCAACGCCGTAAAATTCCTTTATTCGCTGGCGCACAACGTCAAGCCGATCATCGCCGCCGTCGACGGCGTCGCGATCGGCATCGGCACCACGATGCTGTTCCATTGCGACTATGTGCTCGCCAGCACAGACCGCGACCTTTTCGACGCCGTTCATCAATCTCGGACTGGTGCCGGAAGGCGCTCCAGCCTGTTGATGCCGCGCACCATGGGCCACCAGCGCGCCTTCGCCATGCTGGTGATGGGACGCAAGTTTTCCGCCGACGAGGCGCGCGAGGCGGGCTTCGTCAATGTGGTGGTGGCGCCCGGACACACCGAAGCCGAGGCGCGCAAGGTGGCCCGCGAGATTTGCGCGTTGCCGGCGGAAGCGGTCGCGATCTCGCGAAAGCTGCTGAAGCTGCCGCCGGAGGACATGACGCGCCGGATCGACCAGGAAAGCCATCTGTTCGGCGAGCGGATGCACTCGAAGGAAGCGGTGGCGGCGTTCAAGGCGTTCTTTGACGCGCAAGAAGGGGTTAGGCCGGCTCGCTATCGTCATTGCGAGCCAACGGGTCGCGCGAATGCGCGCCGATGCAGGCACGCGAAGCAATCCATCGTGCCGCATGCAAGAACGAATGGATTGCTGCATCGCTGCGCTTTGCCCACCTTGCGAATGTCGCAGCACTACGATCAGCTGCCATATCAGTGCCATGAGAATTCTCCTTCGTCCTATCCTTGCGTTGGCGATCTGCTCGCGCACTCTCGCCGCGTCATCGCTACGCCCAGACCGCCGCGCCCGTCGATCTGCGCATTCTCGCGATCAACGATTTTCACGGCTACCTTCGCCCCTCCCCGGGCGGGATCACGATCGCCGATCCCGAGGACAAGACCAAGAAGATCACGGTCGCCGCGGGCGGCGCCGAACACATGGCGACGCTGGTCAGCCAGCTTCGCGATGGACACAGCAACACGATCTTCGTCGCGGCCGGCGACCTGATCGGCGCCAGCCCGTTTTTGTCGGCGATGTTCCATGACGAGCCGACGATCGAAGCGCTGTCGATGATGGGGCTGGCACTGTCTTCCGTCGGCAACCACGAATTCGACGAGGGCAAGGACGAACTGCTGCGGATGCAGAATGGCGGTTGCCACCCGGTCGACAAATGCCAGGGACCGCATCCGTTTACGGGCGCGAAGTTTCGCTATCTCGCCGCCAGCACGATCGAGAAGAGCACCGGCAAGCCCGTGCTTCCCGCCTATGAAATCAGGGAGTTCGACGGCATTCCGGTCGCCTTCATCGGCCTGACGCTGAAGGGCACGCCGGGCCTCGTCTCGCCGGTGGGCGTTGCCGACCTCGAATTCCGCGACGAGGCCGAGCACGGTGAATGCGCTGATCCCCGAACTGAAGGCGCGCGGCGTCGAGGCCATCGTCGTCCTGATTCACGAGGGCGGCCTGCCGACGGGCGACTACAATGAGTGCCCGGATATTTCGGGACCGATCGTCGACATCGTCAGGAAGTTCGACAAGGCGGTCGACGTCGTGGTCACCGGCCACACCCACCGCGCCTATGTCTGCGAGATCGACGGGCGGCTCGTCACCAGCGCCGACAAATACGGCACGCTCGTCACCGCGATCGATCTCAAGCTCGATCCCGTTACGCGCGACGTCATCAGCGCCAAGGCCGACAACACCATCGTGCGATCAGCGACGCTTGCGAAGAATGCCGAACAGACCGCGCTGCTCGAAGCCTACGACAGGGTCGCTGCGCCGATCGCCAACCGTCCGGCGGGCTCGGTGACGGAAACGCTGTCGCGCACGCCCAACAATGCCGGCGAGAGCCCGCTCGGCGATATCATCGCGGACGCGCAACTCGCCGCGACCAGCGCCGCGTCGAACGGCGGCGCTGTCATCGCCTTCACCAATCCCGGCGGCGTCCGCACCGATATTGCGCGGCAAGGAAGACGGCGCGGTGACCTACGCCGATCTGTTCGCCAGCCAGCCGTTCCGCAACCAGCTGGTGACGATGACGCTGACCGGAAAGCAGATCAAGGACATGCTGGAGCAGCAATGGCGCTGATCCGAAGCGGCCGCAGCATCCTGCAGGTCTCGAAGGGCTTTTCCTATGCCTGGGACAGCGGTCGAAGCCGGACGGCGAGCGCGTCATCGCCGAGCGGATGTCGCTGAACGGGCAGACCGATCGATCCCGCCGCGAGCTATCGCGTCACCGTCAACAATTTCCTGTCGGTCGGCGGCGACGGCTTTACCGTGCTCACGCAGGGAACCGCGCCGCAGATCGGCATCTACGACATCGACGCGCTGCATGCCTATTTTCGGGGCCAACAGCCCGGTCGGCCCGACCGCCGCCGATCGCATCAGTCAGGATCAATTGAGCCTGATGCCGTGGCGGCCGTGGCTCTTTCCGAGCGGCCGCCGAAGCGCCTAGATTAGCCGCTCTCGCTGCCGCGCGCGTCGCCTCAACGCCAGGATTTTGCATGACGCTGCTTCTGACGCATACCGCCTGTCTCGACCATCTCACGCCCCCGGGACATCCGGAACGTCCCGACCGGCTGCGCGCGGTCGCCGAGGTGCTGGCGGAAGACCGCTTCAAGCCGCTGCACGCGCGGCGAAGCGCCGGAAGGCAATCTCGATTCCGTCACGCTGTGCCATGGCGAGCATTATGTCGGCGAGCTCCGGCATATCGCGCCCGCCAGCGGCATGATCTACATCGACGGCGACACCTCGATGTCGCCGGGCACCTGGGAAGCGGTCATGCGCGGCGTCGGCGGCGCGGTGGCGGCAACGGACGCGGTGATGTCCGGCACGCACCAGAATGCGTTCGTCGCGGTGCGCCCGCCCGGTCACCATGCCGAGGTCTCAAAGCCGATGGGCTTCTGCTTCTTCGACAATGTCGCGATCGCGGCGCGTCACGCCCAGCGCAAATACGGCATCGGCCGCGCGGCGATCGTCGATTTCGACGTCCATCACGGCAACGGCACGCAGGATATCTTCTGGTCACGATCCGACCGTGATGTACTGCTCGACGCACCAGATGCCGCTGTTTCCCGGCACCGGCGCCAGCGGCGAGCGCGGCGAGCACGACACCATCGTCAATGCGCCGCTGGCTTCCGAAGACGGCAGCGCCAAGTTCCGCGCAGCGTTCGAAAACCTGATCCTGCCGCAGTTGCAGAAGTTCTCGCCGGAACTGATCATCATCTCCGCCGGCTTCGACGCGCATTACCGCGATCCGCTGGCCTCGCTCAACCTGAAGGCGGATGATTTCGGCTGGGTCACGCGCAAGCTGATGGATCAGGCCGAGGCAAGCGCCGGTGGCCGGGTTGTCTCGGTGCTGGAGGGCGGCTACGACCTGCAGGGGCTGAAAGAGTCGGCTGGCGGCGCACGTCACCGCATTGATGGGCGTCGTGAATTCCCGGCCACAATAGGCCCGCAAAATTGTTGTTTGATCTCTGCGCCCTTAAGGGGCGCATCCGGGAACTCGATATGGCCGAAAATACCCAGGCAGACGTCAAAAAGCTCTCCTTCGAGCGCGCGATCGAGGAGCTCGAATCGATCGTGAAGCGGCTCGAGGACGGCAAGGTGCCGCTCGAAGAATCGGTCGCGATCTACGAGCGCGGCGAGGCGCTCGAAGCGCCGCTGCGAAGAACTGCTGCGGCAGGCCGAGGCGCGCGTCGACAAGATCACCACTGACGCCAGCGGCCAGGTCACCGGGACCGAGCCGCTCGACGTTCAGTGATCGGACCCGCCGGTCCCGCCCCATCGGTCGCGGCCTGGCGTAACAATCGGAAAGCATCGAGGCGAATTTAGCTCGCGCATCCGGCCGCTTGATGGCAGGTCCAATTTGCCGGCCGATATTAGTTCTTGGCGCCCTGCCCAGCCTGTTATAGTCGGCCATCATCCGGGGACAGTACGTGCGCGTCCAGCACCGCCATATCATCTATATTCAGGGCTACGATCCGCGCGGGCTGGCGCAATATTACCGCATGTTCCGGACCGAACTGCGCAAGTTCAGCCGGCTTTACCAGCTCCAGGCCACCATCAGCCGGCCCAAGGTCGCGGCCGACGACGAGATCGCGTCCTGGACCATCGATACCAAGGCGGAGGACTGGCAGACCCGCACGGCCTACGATTTCCTCCGGTTCGAGGATTTCATCCAGCAGGACCTGGCGTCGCCGATCTGGCGCACGGTGTTCAGCGCGGTGTGGATCTACTGGCGGCTGGTCTTCGCCGGCACCATCGCCCGCTTCGGCAAGTGCGAACTGGCGTTTCGCGACCTTCATCACCTACCCGCATCTGATGCTGCTGCTGGAAGCCGCGTGCGCCGGCGGCCATCGCCTTTGTTTTCGAGAAGGGCCTGAATGCGCTCGGCATTCCCGACATTTTCAGCATCGCCATCGCGACCGCCCTGTTCGTCGCCCTGCTCGGCACCGTGCTGAAATACACCGAGAACGCCACTTACGTGCTCTATCTCCTGTGCGACACGATCTGGACCTGGGAGTTCTCGCACCGCGAGCGCCCGGAATGGGACCAGCGCATCGACCGCTTCGCGCAGCACCTGGTCAACGTCGCGCAAGAGCCACCGACGCCGAGGAAATCGTCATCGTCGGCCACAGTTCCGGATCGTTCCTGACGCACGGAAATGCTGGCGCGCGCGTTGAAGCTCGACCCTGCGCTCGGCCGTCACGGTCCGCGGATCGTGCTGCTGACGATCGGCGGCAATTTCCCGATCGTCGGCTATCCACGCCGTGCGCGCAAGAGTTCCGCGACCATCTGCGGCAGCTGGCGGTCGAGCCGTCGATCGACTGGATCGACTGTCAGGCCCGCAAGGACGTGATGAATTTCTACCAGTTCGATCCGATCGCCGAGCCACGGCATCGACGTCGGCGCCGCCAGGCGCAATCCGAAGATCGTGCCGGTCCGCTTCCGCGACATCATCCGGCCCGAGCACTACGAAAGATTTCGCTGGCAGTTCTTCCGCGTGCATTTCCAGTTCGTGATGGCCAACGAACTGCCCAACGCCTACGACTTCTTCATGATCGTCTGCGGACCGGTCCCGCTCAGCGCGCGATGGCCGTCCCCGACGCGCGCGCTGGATGGTCGCCACCGGCGATTCCGGCGTGCGCGATGGGGCCTGGAAAGGATCGAAGCGGCCACGACGGCGGCCGCAAATGCCGCCGATCTCGGTCAAAATGGAACCTTCCGCCCGCCGCAGCGGTTGAAAAACAGGAACGATCCGTGATCCCGCCACCGCGGAACCGAGATCGGCTCAGCCGGGTTGGCTTTGGCGGTCGCTTTGGTGTAAAGGTTGCGGTTCTATGGGCTGGGAGAGCGGCCTGCCGCTGATCTCCGACGGCCGTAAGCACTTCAAATAGCTAAAGAAACTGACCGGGAAGGGTTGAAGCTACCAACGTGATGCATATCACATGGTTTGAACCGGACTGCATCTAGGCTTTCAAATCAGGTACCGGCCTGCCGAGGTGGCACCCGGCGTCTGGATTTTCACTGCGCGGTTAACGCGTACCCCATCTCGCGTCGGGCTATTCGCCCCGACCTGCAAAATTGGAATATCGCTGTGACCACATTTAGTAAAACGCCGCTTCTCGACACCATTCGCACGCCCGACGATCTTCGCAAGCTCAAGATCGAGCAGGTACGGCAGGTCGCGGACGAGCTCCGCCAGGAAACCATCGACGCCGTGTCGGTGACCGGCGGCCACTTCGGCGCCGGCCTCGGCGTCGTCGAACTGACCACCGCGATCCACTACATCTTCGACACGCCGCGCGACCGCCTGATCTGGGACGTCGGCCATCAGGCCTACCCGCACAAGATCCTGACCGGCCGCCGCGACCGCATCCGCACGCTGCGCACCGCCGGCGGCCTCTCCGGCTTCACCAAGCGCACCGAGAGCGACTACGATCCGTTCGGCGCCGCGCATTCCTCGACCTCGATTTCGGCCGGCCTCGGCATGGCGGTGGCGCGCGACCTCTCCGGCGGCAAGAACAACGTCATCGCCGTGATCGGTGACGGCTCGATGTCGGCCGGCATGGCCTATGAGGCCGATGAACAATGCGGGCGCGATGAACTCGCGCCTGATCGTGATCCTCAACGACAACGACATGTCGATTGCGCCGCCGGTCGGCGCGATGAGCGCGTATCTGTCCCGGCTCTACTCCGGCAAGACCTACCGCACGCTGCGCGAGGCGGCCAAACAGATCAACAAGCGTCTGCCGAAGATCCTCGCCAACCGCGCCAACCGCGTCGAGGAATATTCCCGCGGCTTCATGATGGACGGCGGCACGCTGTTCGAGGAACTCGGCTTCTATTACGTCGGCCCGATCGACGGCCACAACCTCGACCATCTGCTGCCGGTTCTGAAGAACGTCCGCGACATGGAAACCGGCCCGATCCTGGTCCACGTCGTCACGCAGAAGGGCAAGGGCTACGGCCCGGCGGAAGCCTCCGCCGACAAGTATCACGCGCGTGGTCAAGTTCGACGTCGCCACCGGCGCGCAGGCCAAGGCCAAGCCGAACGCGCCGGCCTACCAGAACGTGTTCGGCGCAGAGCCTCGTCAAGGAAGCCGAGAAGGACGACAAGATCGTCGCCATCACCGCGGCGATGCCGTCCGGCACCGGCGTCGACATCTTCAACAAGGCGTTCCCCGACCGGACCTTCGACGTCGGCATCGCCGAGCAGCATGCGGTGACCTTCGCCGCGGGCCTCGCCACCGAAGGCTACAAGCCGTTCTGCGCGATCTACTCGACCTTCCTGCAGCGCGGCTACGACCAGGTGGTCCACGACGTCGCGATCCAGAGCCTGCCGGTTCGTTTCGCGATCGACCGCGCCGGCCTGGTCGGCGCCGACGGCGCGACCCATGCCGGCTCGTTCGACAACGCCTATCTCGGCTGCCTGCCGAACTTCGTCATCATGGCGGCGTCCGACGAGGCCGAAATGGTGCACATGGTCGCGACGCAAGTCGCGATCAACGACCGTCCGAGCGCGCTGCGCTATCCGCGCGGCGAAGGCCGCGGCGTCGAAATGCCCGAGGTCGGCATTCCCCTCGAGATCGGCAAGGGCCGCATCGTCCGCCAGGGCAGCAAGATCGCCCTGCTCTCGTTCGGCACGCGCATGGCCGAATGCGAAAAGGCCGCCGACGAACTCGCCGCCCACGGCCTTTCCACCACCATCGCCGACGCGCGCTTCATGAAGCCGCTCGACGTCGATCTGGTGCTGAAGCTGGCGCGCGACCACGAGGTGCTGCTCACCATCGAGGAAGGCTCGATCGGCGGCTTCGGCTCGCACGTGATGCAGACGCTGTCCGACCACGGCATGCTCGACGGCGGTTTGCGGATGCGCGCGATGATCCTGCCCGACGAGTTCATCGACCACGACTCGCCGACCGCGATGTATGCCCACGCCGGCCTCGACGCCAAGGGCATCGTCGCCAAGGTGTTCGATGCGCTCGGCAAGGACTACAAGACCGAGACGGTCAAGCTCGCCTGAGGTACTGAAGCGGGTGGAAACGCTCACCCGAAGTCAGTCGCGGATGCGCTCACGCACCGATGCACCTCGCGGAAGCGCCATGGGCTGCCGCGTCTCGCGCAAGCGGGAGAGGGAGCGCATTCCGCTCGGTACGCTATTCGACGTGATTTATCGCCGGTAATCCCATGAAGATCTATCTGGCAGGTCCCGATGTGTTCCTGCCGGATGCCATCGAGATCGGGCGCCGCAAGGCCGCGATCTGCGCCCGCCATGGCGCTGAGCGGCCTCTATCCGCTCGACAACGCGGTCGATCTTTCGGCCGCCGACGCCTCGCTCACGATCTTCAAGGGCAATGAGGCCATGATGGACGCGGCGGACGCGATCATCGCCAACCTGACGCCGTTTCGCGGCCCCAGTGCCGACGCCGGCACCGTCTATGAACTCGGCTACATGGCCGGCCGCGGCAAGTTCTGTCTGGCCTACAGCAACGATCCCGCAGTCTATGCCGAGCGCGTAGCGCGATCTTATGACGTGACCAAATCCGCGAGCGGCCATCTGATCGACGGCGACGGGCTGACGGTGGAAGATTTCGGCCTGCCCGATAATCTCATGATGATCCACACGCTCGATCTGCATGGTGCTAGACTGGTGACGCCGCGGCAGCGGCCTGCCGATATCTGGCACGATCTCACCTCGTTCGAGGCCTGCGTCGCGCTCGCGGCGGATCGCGCCACCGGCAAATCGAACTGACGCAAATCGGACTGACATTGGCTGACAGGAACGACAGCGAGACTTCTCGCCGCAAGCGCGTGGACGTGCTGCTGGTCGAGCGCGGCCTGTTCGAAAGCCGCGCCCGCGCCCGCGCCGCGATCGACGCCGGCGGCGTGACCGCCGACGGCAGGCCCGGTGCTGAAAGCGTCGGAGATGATCGCCGCCAATGCCGAATTGTCCGCGCAGCCCGCGCACCCTACGTCTCGCGCGGCGGCGTCAAGCTCGCCGGCGCGCTGGAACAGTATCCGATCGAGATCGAGGACCATGTCTGCCTCGACGTCGGCGCCTCCACCGGCGGCTTCACCGAGGTGCTGCTGCAAAACGGCGCGAGCCTCGTCTTCGCCATCGATGTCGGGCGCGGCCAGTTGCATCCCTCGCTGCGCAATCACCCCAAGATCGTATCGATGGAAGAAACCGATATCCGCAAATTCGAGGGCAAGCGGCTGCCCGCGCGGCCCGATATCGTCGTCATCGACGTCAGCTTCATTTCGCTGAAGGCGGTGCTGCCGGTGGCGCTGTCGCTGGCAGCCGCGCCGATGCATCTCGCTGGCGCTGATCAAGCCGCAATTCGAGGCGGAGCGGAAAGCACTCCAAGCACGGCATCATCCGCAACGCGATGGTGCATCAGGAAATCTGCGACGACATCTCGGCGTTCGCCGCCTCGCTTCGGCTGCACCGATATCCAGGTGTTTCCGTCGCCGATCACCGGCGGCGACGGCAATATCGAATTCTTCATGGGCGCGCGCCGTGGCTGACAGCGAGCGCCTCGTCATCGACCATGTCGGCCATCACGGCGACGGCGTCGCCATCGCAGGCGGCGGCAACATCTATGTGCCGTACACGCTGGGCGGCGAAACGGTCGAAGTCGTGGCGGTTCCCGGCCACCATCCCGACCGCCGGCGATTGCTCAAGGTCGAGGCCGCAAGCGTGGAGCGGATCGCGCCGTTCTGTCCGCATTTCGGCGTCTGCGGCGGCTGCGCGATCCAGCATTGGGACGCCGATCCCTATCGCGCCTGGAAGCGCGAGCTCGTGGTGACGACGCTGGCGCAGGCGGGAATCGCTTGCGACGTCGCGCCCCTGGTCGATGCCCATGGCGCTGGCCGCCGGCGCATCACCCTGCACGGGCGGATGGGAACGCACGACGTGCTCAAGGTCGGCTATGCGGCGGCGGGTTCGCACGACATCATCCCGATCGACCGCTGCCCGATCCTCGACCCGGGTCTGAACGGCGCGATCGAGGCGGCCTGGGCCATCGCCGAGCCGCTGATTTCGATCGGCAAGCCGCTCGACATCCAGATCACCGCGACCAATAGCGGGTTAGATGTCGATGTGCGCGGCTCCGGCCCGCTCTCGACCGCCTTGATCACCAGGCTGTCGCGCATCGCCGAACAACATCGGCTGGCGCGGCTGACGCGCCACGGCGAACTGGTGCTGATGCGAACGCCGCCGGTGATCTCGATCGGCGCCGCGCAGGTGGCGCTGCCGCCCGGCTCGTTCCTGCAGGCAACGGTGGCGGGCGAGGAAACGCTGGCCGCGCTGGTATCGGAGCATTGCAAGCGCGGCAAACATATCGCCGATCTGTTCTGCGGCGTCGGTCCCTTCGCGCTGCGGCTTGCGGCGAAGTCGCGTATCGCCGCCTTCGACAGCGACGCCGGCGCGGTCGCAGCCTTGCAGAAGGCCGCGACTTCCACCTCAGGGCTGAAGCCGATCAAGGCCGAGCCGCGCGACCTGTTTCGCCGCCCGCTGATGCCGCAGGAATTGCGCGACTACGATACGGTTGTGTTCGACCCGCCGCGGCAGGGCGCGCAGGCGCAAGTGACGCAGCTTGCGGCCAGCAAGATTCCGACGGTGGTTGCGGTGTCGTGCAACGTCACGACGTTCGCGCGCGATGCGAAGGTTTTGATCGACGGCGGCTACAAGATCGACGGCGTCACCCCGGTCGACCAGTTCCGCCACACGCCGCATGTGGAGCTGGTGGCAAGGTTCAGGCGGTGAGCGGTTTGGGCAAGCTTCGTAGGGTGGGCAAAGCGAAGCGCGCCCACCAATCCTTGCTCGAGCTAGAATGGTGGGCACGGCGCCAGCGCGCCTTTGCCCACCCTACACGTCCCCGAAATCATCACCTTCCCCACCTGTCCTGCCAGATCTTCTCGCCGATCATGCAATTGACGCGCGGCTCCCGGCCGGCGCGCCGGCACCGACCGGGCGTTCGGGGTACGGCCGGCGACCTCGAGCAGCAGCTTGGTGCGGATCGCTTCCTTGAACTTGTCGCGGTCCTTGATCGTGACGACGAACGAGCCGGGGCCGCCGATGACGCAGTCCTCGTAGTAGAAATCGAGATTGTCGATATCCATGGTGGAGTAAGACGGCTCCTTCACCATGATCGGCAAGCCGTTGATGACGACACCCTTTTCCACCGCGGCATCGCGCGCGATGACGACCGGTGCGCCGTTGTTGTTCGGGCCATCGCCGGAAATATCGATCACCCGCCGCAGGCCGCGGTGCGGGTTCTCGTCGAACAGCGGCATGGCGAAGTTGATCGCACCCGAAATCGAGGTGCGCGACGCGCGGCGGATCGGGGTCTTCATGATTTCATTGGCGACGGCGTCTGCCGTCTCGGGCCCATCGATCACGCGCCAGGGGATGATGATCTTCTGGTCGGTGGATGCCGCCCATTCGAAATAGGTGATCGAGATCCTGCCGTTCGGGCCGCTCTTCAGCGCCTGCAGGAATTCCTTGGAGACGATCGCCTGCGCATAGCCCTCCCGCTGCAGCGCGAGTTCATCCATGTCCATCGAATAGGAGACGTCGACGGCGAGGACGAGTTCGACGTCGACGGTCGGATTGGCTTCCTTGTCGGCCAGTTGACGCGCTGGCGGGGTCGGCTGGTGGCCCGGCCGGTTCGTGGGGTTCGGCGCGGCAAAACTCGCCACATCGCCGCCGGCGAGTACGCCCGGCGACAAGCACGACCCCGATCGAGACATACCAGCGCATTGCGGCCCTCCCGTCGAACGACAGCGATGGTGACATGCAAACTGGCCGACGCAAAGCGCTGAAATCATTTGTCCTTCACATTCGGGTTAGGATCAGGCGCTTCGTCCACAGCCGGGCTGCGTGGTCAGCTCCGCGCCGCGATGAACCTGTCCGGTATCCGGCTCCGAATGAACGATTGGCGCGCCCGGCGCGACAGATGCGATGCGACCGGCCAAGAAGGGCCGCATTGGCACGATCATGGTTACGCCCCCAAAACTTCCCGCAAATGACAACCTGCCGCCGTTGATGCGCACGGTCCTTTATGTCGTCCGGCCTGCTCGCCTTTGGCGTGGTCGTTGCGTTGTCGCTTCCCTCGACGCACGCATGCAGGTCCTTGCGGTTGCTCGCGGAATTTCCCGAAGTGCGGGTTAACGGCGCCAAGGGCGTGCTCTACGATGCCGTAGAAGCCGCGGAACTCGATGAACCCGGCGCAATGGCCGCCCTGATCGAGCTGAAACTGTCGGCAAACGCCCAGTTTCAGGACCGGCCCGAGCCTGTAAACTGATCGAGACGGCCGTCAGCCGCGGCGATCAGACCATGGCGCGGCGTCTGGCGGACTGCCGCGCCAACTGAGCGCGGCGGGCCCGCGTCATTCGCTCGCTTGCCGGACTTGACTAGAAATGGCCGATCCCGTCGTCACGCCAAAGACCAAGGTCAAAACCAAGACCGAGCGGCCGCGCCTGCACAAGGTCATCCTGATCAATGACGATTACACGCCGCGCGAATTCGTCGTCACGGTGCTGAAGGCCGAATTCCGCATGACCGAGGACCAGGCCCACAAGGTGATGATCACGGCGCACCGCCGCGGCGTCTGCGTGGTCGCCGTGTTCACCAAGGACGTCGCCGAGACCAAGGCGACGCGCGCCACCGACGCCGGCCGCGCCAAGGGCTATCCGCTGCTGTTCACGACCGAGCCGGAAGAGTAGTCCAGCCTGTGGCCCGGATGGAGCGCAGCGAAATCCGGGACACCTCAGGCCGCGGCACGAGATCCCGGATTTCGCTTCGCTGCATCCGGGCTACGGGTTAGGCCGCTGATTTTTCGTCGGGCAGGCCGTAGACGCGCGGCCTTTGAGAACCCGGCGACCGGAAACTCGCCGAGATCGCTCCAGCCGCCCCGGCAGATGCCGGCAAATCCCTCCGAGGCCACGACGGTGCGTGCCGAGTCTGGCTGGCGATCTTTTCCAGCCGTGCCGCGAGGTTCACCGCGGGGCCGATGCATGTGAAGTCGAGTCGGTTGCCGCCGCCGATATTGCCGTAGAGAATCCGCCCGACATGCAGGCGCTACGCCGAAGCGAAACCGTTCGACCGTCGTCGCCGACCGGGTACTGCATGTCGGCGACGCTGGCGCGCGACTCATGGGCAGCTTCCAGCACATTCGAGCAGACCTGCTTTTCGTCGCCGACATATTCGTCGATCGGAAACACCGCGAGCAGCCCGTCGCCCATGTATTTCAACACGTCGCCGCCATGCTTCTTGATCGCGGCGACCTGGCAATCGAAATAATGGTTCAGAATGTCCACGACGGTCTCTGCCGGCAGCCGGTCCGACAGCGCCGTGAAGCCGCGTAGATCCGACAGCCAGATCGCGGCATTCATCGTCTCGGTATGGCCGCGCCTGATCTGGCCGCCCATGATCCGCTCGCCGGCGCTGTTGCCGACATAGGTGTCGAGCAGGCTCGCGGCCATGCGGTTCAAACTAATGATCTCGACCACCCGCGCCAGCGGCTTCACGATGCTCCGCAGCGCCGCCAACTGTTCGTCCGTGAAACCGCCCGGCTGTTTGGTGGTCCAGCTCGATCCGTTGACGGTGCCGCCCACGAAGGGCAGCGGCAGCGCGACATAATCCGTGACGCCCTCGGCGCGCAATTCATCGATGATCGGGAAGCGCGTGCTCCGGGATCGTCGACGCGTGCCCGAACCTCCAGCCCCTGCTGGAACACGATGATCAGCGGGCTGGTGTGAAAATCCGGCGATTGCAGGATATTGTAATCGACCGTGCCCAGCTCGACCTCGGCGCCCGGCTTCCAGATGAAATTGCGGCCGTAAATCTCGGGATGCAGAGTGCGGACGAAGACGCCGGACGCGCCAGAGCGGCAGGCCTGCCGCAACCATCCGTTCGCAGCATTCGGCCATGAACCGGCTCGGGCTGGTCGCGGATCTCCCGCCGTCGATCAGCCAGTCGGTCAACTCTTGCAGCTTCGATGCATCCATGACGCCGGTATTTGCCGCGCAAGTTCGGCGCGCGTCAAGGCGAGACAAACGCTTGACGTTGAACGATTTCGGCCGTCAGCCGAACTCTTTAGCCGACCTGCCCGCGGTGGCGCAGGAAGTGGTCCGCCAGCACGCAGGCCATCATGGCCTCGCCCACCGGCACGGCACGGATGCCGACGCAGGGGTCGTGGCGGCCCTTGGTCATGATGTCGGTGTCGGCGCCCGCGCGATCCACCGTCTTGCGCGGGGACAGGATCGACGAGGTCGGCTTCACCGCAAAGCGCACCACCACCGGCTGGCCGGTCGAGATGCCGCCGAGCACGCCGCCGGCATTATTGGACAGGAAGCGCGTGCCGTTATTGCCGGTGCGCATCTCGTCGGCGTTTTCCTCGCCCGACAATTCGGCGGCGCCAAAGCCGGCGCCGATCTCGACGCCCTTCACCGCATTGATGCTCATCATCGCCGCCGCCAGCTCGCCGTCCAGCTTGGCATAGATCGGCGCGCCCCACCCCGCCGGCACGCCTTCAGCCACCACTTCGATCACGGCGCCGATCGAGGAGCCGCTCTTGCGGATGCCGTCGAGATATTGCTCGAAGAACGCGGCCTTGTCCTTGTCCGGGCAATTGAACGGATTGCGTGCGATCTCGTCCCAGTCCCACTTGTCGCGGTCGATCTTGGTGCGGGCCCATCTGCACCAGCGCACCTCGCACCTTCACATCAGGGAGAATTTTGCGCGCGATGGCGCCGGCCGCGACGCGCGTAGCGGTCTCGCGCGCCGACGACCGCCCGCCGCCGCGATAATCGCGCAGGCCGTATTTGGCCTCATAGGTGAAGTCGGCGTGGCCGGGACGAAACTTGTCCTTGATCTCGGAATAGTCCTTGGAGCGCTGATCGGTGTTCTCGATCAATAGCGCGATCGGCGTTCCCGTCGTCACCTGAACGCCGGTCTCGGGATGGGCCATCACGCCGGACAGTATCTTGACCGCATCCGGCTCCTGGCGCTGGGTGGTGAAGCGCGATTGTCCCGGACGGCGGCGATCCAGATCGTGCTGGATGTCCTCATTGGTCAGCGGGATCAGCGGCGGGCAGCCGTCGACCACGCAGCCGATCGCGATCCCGTGGCTTTCGCCGAAGGTCGTGACCCGGAACATGTGGCCGAAGGTGTTGTGGGACATGGTGCTGCGTCTGCTCGCCAAAATAAGTCAATTCTGACTTGTGGTAACGCGAGGGAGCACGCCGGTCAAACGGCCAGACCGTCATTCCGGGGCGCGAAGCGAACCCGGATCTCGAGATTCCGGTGCGCAAGGGCGCACTAGTTCGATGCTTCGCATCGCCCCGGAATGACGAACCGTCCTTAACTATACTTCCGCAAACCGCCGTCGCGGAACACGTAGACCGCGCCCTGCTCGATCAAAAGGTCGGCGGCGCTCTTCGGCGTCTCGATGCCGAGCGCCACCATCAGCGCCCGCGCCGTGCCGCCATGGGCTACGGCGACGGTGTCGCACATCAACCGAATCGTACCAGTCGCGCATCCGGTCCTGCACTTCCGCGTAGGTCTCGCCGCCTTCCGGGGCCATCGTCCATTTCGCCGTCAGCCGCCGGGCATAGAGCACGGGATCAGCGGCCTGCATCTCGGCCAGCGTCGAGCCTTCCCAAACGCCGTAGCCGATCTCGCGCAGGCGATCGTCGAGCGCATATTTTTCCGGCGGCAGCTTCAAGGCGCCGCGCACCAATTCCATCGTGGCCCGCGCCCGCTGAAGCGGGCTTGCGATGAACGGCAGCGAAGACTTGTCGCGGCCATCGCGCTTGAGGAGATTGGCGAGGACATTGCCGGCATGGGCCGCCTGCCTGCGGCCGAGATCGTTCAGCGGGACGTCCTGCGTGCCCTGCAGCCTGCCTTCCGCATTCCACGACGTCTCGCCATGGCGGATGTAGTAGATCACGGGCGCGGGCATCGGACTATCAGGCTATTCCCTGGCTACCGGATTGGAGAGCGAGATGTCGGGTGCGTCAGGCGCTTCATGCCTTGGCGATGTCCCAGGCAATCGAGCGGTTGTTGGCGACGCCGAGGATCACCCCGCGCTTGCCCTGCATCAGGCCTGATTTTGCGACAATCCGGTTTCCAATCGAGCTTCCATCAAGGCTTGAGGTACACCAGCACTCCAGCGCGGTCGAGCCTAAATCGGCTTCCGGATTAACGCTGTTTCGGGTAGGCCTCAATGGCTGGAATAGACACGTCTAATTGGGTGTTATGTTGGGTAAGGCGTTCGCGCCGCATGACTCTGGCTTTGCAATCTGGTGCCGATGACCGCGTTTCGTCAAAGTGTCGAAGCCATGATACCGGCGCTCCGTCGCTACGCGCGCGCGCTCTGCGCGCGATGCCGACATCGCCGACGATCTGGTGCAGGATACGCTGGTGCGCGCGTTGCGTTCGGAACGGCTATTTCTCGGCGGCGACGTCAGGAGCTGGCTCTATACGATCCTGACCAATTTGAACAAGAACCGGCGGCGGTCGCTGGCGCGGCGGCCGCAATTCATGCCGCTGCTCGACAACAACCCGGACGCCAGCGGCACCGAGGCGGAGGGCCGCGACATCGCCCGCGCGCTTGCAACGCTGGTGGAAGAACAGCGCTCGGTGCTGCTGCTCGTGATGCTGGAAGGACTGAGCTACCGCGAAGTCGCCGACATCCAGGGCGTGCCGATCGGCACCGTAATGTCCTGGCTTGCCCGCGCACGCGCGCATGTCAAAGCTTCGCTCGAGGGCGAACGCACGGCGCTGCGGCGGGTGAAATGAAGATGCGAGTGGCAGGCGTGATGCACAGACAGACCAGGAATGGACAGAGACGACGACAATGACCGATCCCAACATTCCCGTCACCGAAGACGAGCTGCATGCTTACGTCGACAACGAGCTGCCGGCGGAACGCCGCGGCGACGTCGAGACGTGGCTCACCTCGCATCCCGACGATGCTGCGCGGGTGCAGTCGTGGCGCGCGATGGCGGAAGCGCTGCATGCGAGGTACGATTCCTGTTGCCGACGAGGCGGTGCCGAAGCGGCTCGAGATCGAGCAGCTGGTGCGACAGCCGCGCAAATGGGTCTACGGCGCGATCGCGGCCACGCTGGCGGCGTTCATCATAGGCGGCAGCGTCGGCTGGTTCGCACGCGGCGCGACGGCAGGGCCCTCCCCCTTCCAAAATCTGACGGTGCACGCGATCGAAGCGCACCGGCTTTACGTGGTGGAAGTACGCCATCCCGTCGAGGTGCCGGGCAACGAACGCAGCCATCTGCAGCAATGGCTGACCAAGCGCTGCGGCTGGGTCGTCCGCGCGCCGGAACTGGCGGGGGCCGGGTTGAAGCTGGTCGGCGGGCGGCTGTTGCCGAGTTCCGCAGGTCCGGCATCCTTCATGATGTATGAGAGCGCCTCCGGCGAACGCTTCACGATCTACACCGCCAAATCGGACGCCGAGGCGACCCAGATGCGATCTCGCGGCGGAAGGCAATGAAAGCACGCTGTTCTGGGCCGATGACGGCGTGGTCTATGCCGTGGTGTCTACCGGCGCCGACCGGGGCGGCTGACCCAGATCGCCCAGGCGATCTACGATCAGATGGAGAAGAAGGGCGGGTAGAGCGTTTTCCAGCGAAAGCCTGCCCCGGACTTGATCCGGGGTGGAGACCGGTTCGCGTCAAGAAAACCCGTCAGAATAAGAATCCAGAGCCCCGTTCCGATTGCATCGGAGCGGGGCTCCAGACGACTTCAGGCCGCTTGTCCCAATTCTGACATCGAAAATCTGGAATCAAAACACCAGCGCGTCTCATTAAAGCACCGGGTGATCACGCGAAAATGAGTGGCGTTCGATCCGCCGATCGGCGCAAGCGGCCTCGATCGGGGTTTGGTACCGCGCTGGTCCCCCTTTCGAGGCCGCCCCTTTTTCCAGGAAACCCTTTGTTTTCCGGGAATTAGACCGATCTTCTGGGAAAAATCCTGCCAAGCCCCGTACTGTCAGACACGTGTTTGCGTGCCGCGAATCGCGGCCGAATCATCACTCGACTCAGCCGAAATCGCTGCGCGGGTTATAGGGTGGCCCGTCGCGCCACTTTTCCATCAATGCCTCAAGCTCGGCATCGTTCCCGTCGGGCAGAATAATTCGGGTGGAGACGAACAGGTCCCCGGTTCCCCCGCCTTGGGCATACCCTTGCCCTTGAGGCGGAACGGTGCGGCCGCTGGAGGTATTTTTCGGAATTGAAAGCTCCACCGCGCTGCCGAGCGTCGGGACCCGAACCTTGCCGCCCAACACCGCTTCATACAGCGTGATCGGCAGATCGATGCGCAGATCGCTGCCGTCGACCTTGAAGAACGGATGCGGGGCGATGCTGACGGTGATCAGGAGATCGCCCGGTGGGTGGCCCGGCGCGGTTTCGCCCTGGCCCTTCAGCCGGATCTGCTGGCCCGCAGTGACGCCTGCCAGAATCCGGACGTTGAGCTCCTTGCCGGTCGGCAGGCGGACGCGCTTTTCCCCGCCCTTGACCGACTCCTCGAGCGACACCGTCATCGCGACATTCAGATCGAGATCGAGGCCGATCCCGCCGGTATTGAATTCAAAGGTCCGGCCGCCGCCCGGACGTCCACCCCTCGCCGTGCCACCGAACATGCTGTTGAGGATATCCTCAAAGCCCGCCCCTCCAGCGCCGCCAGGACCGCCACCGGTGCGGAAGCTGTGGGACTCGAAGCCACCAGCTCCACCGGCGCGACCGCGCGGGTCGCCGCCGGGAAAGCCCTGAAAGCGCGGCTTGCCCTCGGCGTCGATCTCGCCGCGGTCGAACTGCTTGCGCTTGTCCTCGTCGCCGACGATCTCGTTGGCCGAATTGATCTCGGAAAAACGTTCCGCCGCCTTCGGATCGTTCTTGTTGCTGTCGGGGTGATGCTTCTTGGCGAGCTTGCGATAGGCACTCTTGATCGCCGCAGCGCTGGCGCCCCGCGGCACCCCAAGACCTCATAGGGGTCGCGCATCCGTCAGGTCTCCTTCACGGGAATTCGGTTGTACTGAAGCTTAAGGCAATTCGCCCGCTTTGGCTTCATCTGGGGAGCCAGTTGCATTTTTGCAACTACCTCGAAGACCAGGTTCTCAAGAAACCAGCTCTTCTAATCCTTTATTTGACGCGTTTTCTTAGCGCGAAACGCTGCGCACTTCACTCGAAAACGCTTTGCAGCCTTATCCCCGCGTCCAGGGCTTGATCGTGTGGATTTCCCATCGACCATGGCTGGCCTTGCAGGCAGCGCCCTGCAGCCAGCTTTCCGCGCGGCCGTTGACGTAGCTCGCGAGGAAATCCCGGCAGGTGCGCCCGTCTTCGGCAGAATAGGCCTGGGACAGCGGCGTCACCGAGCCGCGCGCGCCGGTCTCCGGGTTTTCCCAAGGCTGGCTTGAATCCTTGTCGCCCTTGGTCAGCACGTCGGAGGCGGCGGTGCGCGCAAAGGCGAGATCGCTCTCGGTCGGCGCCGGCGGGTGCCCTGCTGCTTGGCCAGCGAACCCGTGACGTCGGCGGCGCCCATCTTGGCATAGGCGTCCGGGCGCGACAGGCTGCAGCCGCCCGAGCTGAGACCGATCAAAATCAAGCGTCATCACAGCGCCGCTCGACCCGATCGCCGATAGGCCAACGCGTCCCCATACCCTATATAGGGCGAGCCCGTACCGGGGCTGCAACGCGCTCTGGGACGCGAGGGTACGCAACTGGGACTCCTGCCATGACGGACACGACCTCCATCAAACACCCGGCACCGTTAACATCGGGTGATTTTACCGCGGCCGAGGAACCGTTTGCGCTGTTCGCCGAATGGTTTGCGGAAGCCGTGAAGTCCGAGCCGAACGATCCCAACGCGATGGCGCTGGCGACCGTCGACTCTGACGGGCTGCCGGATCTCCGGATGGTGCTGATGAAGGGCTATGATGCGGATGGTTTCGTGTTCTACAGCCACATCGCCAGCCAGAAGGGCCGCGAACTCGCCGCAAATCCTAAGGCGGCTTTACTATTTCACTGGAAGTCGCTGCGCCGTCAGGTCCGCATCCGCGGCAACGTGTCGCCGGTGACGGATGAGGAAGCCGACGCCTATTTCGCCACGCCGGCCGAAGCAGGCGCAGATCGGCGCCTGGGCCAGCAAGCAGTCGCAGCCGCTGGAGAGCCGCTTTGCCTTCGAGCAGGCGATCGCGCAAGATCGCCGCCAAATACGTGATCGGCGAAGTGCCGCGCCCGCAGGGGTGGAGCGGCTGGCGCATCCACCCCGCACGTTTCGAATTCTGGCACGACCGCCCGTTCCGCCTGCACGACCGCATCGAATTCCGCCGCGATGCGCCGGCACAGGCCTGGAGCAAGGTGCGGCTCTATCCCTGATGCCACGAGCCTAGACGCTATTCAAAGCTGAAAGACCTGCATGCCCTCTTCATCCAACGCGCCGCGGCGCACGCTGCTTTTGACCGGTGCCAGCCGCGGCATCGGTCACGCCACCGCGATCCGCTTCTCCTCGGCTCGGCTGGCGCGTCATCACCTGCTCGCGGCATGCCTTTCCGGAAGTTTGCCCGTGGGGCGCCGGACCGGAGGACCACATCGAGGTCGACCTCGCCGATCACGCCGACACCACGCGCGCGATCTCCGAGATCCGCAAGCGGCTGGAAAACGACGAACTGCATGCGCTGGTCAACAACGCCGCGATCTCGCCGAAGGCGCGCGGACGGCGGCCGGCTCGGCACCATGGACACCGACATCGAAACCTGGAGCCATGTGTTTCGCGTCAATTTCTTCGCGCCGATCATGATGGCGCGCGGCCTGATCGAGGAACTGAAGCACGCCAAGGGCTGCGGTGGTGAACGTCACCTCGATCGCGGGCTCGCGCGTGCACCCGTTCGCCGGCGTCGCCTATGCGACCTCGAAGGCGGCACTTGCTTCACTGACCCGCGAAATGGCGTCCGATTTCGGCCGCGTCGGCGTCCGCGTCAACTCGATCGCGCCGGGCGAGATCGACACCCGATCCTGTCGCCGGGCACCGAGAAGATCGTCGAGCAGCAGATCCCGATGCATCGGCTCGGCACGCCGGACGAGGTCGCAAAGATCATCTATGTGCTGTGCACGGAAACCAGTTCGCGTACGTGAACGGCGCCGAGATCCACATCAACGGCGGCCAGCACGTGTAGGAAGTGACGTGGGTCTCGTAGGGTGGGCAAAGCGAAGCGTGCCCACCATTTCTTTCAGCGGAAGACATATGGTGGGCACGGCGCAAGTGCGCCTTTGCCCACCCTACCGACGAGCTCTTCGCCGTTCACTCCGCGTAAAACTTTCGTTGCGCCGTGCGCAGAGTAGACGCTGCATCGAGATTGAACGTGCTCGAACACTCGTCCTCGTTCTCGCCGTCCGCCAGCACAGCACCGCAGTGCCGGCAAAGCCGCGTCGAGAACGCCTGCGCCTTGCCACCGCTACGGCCCTGCTGATAGCGCGCAAGATCGATGACGTTGCGTGGCGACATTATGAGTTTCTCAACCATGGGATCCTCGCGGCCTGAGATACACTTATCGCAGACAAGTTTCGATCATTCGTTCAGCGCACTGCTCAAATTTTAGCGGTGAGGTTGAGCGCTTCTTCGCACGTCGGGCACCACACGGAACCGCTGTCTTACAGCCACTTCTTCCACTTGAAGAGAAAGTAAGGCAGCACGGCTGCCATGAGCATCATGATCGAGCGCCATCGGATAGCCGTGCGCCCATTCGAGTTCCGGCATCGCCTTGAAGTTCATGCCGTAGATCGAGGCGATCAGCGTCGGCGGCATCAGGACGACGGCCATCACCGAGAACAGCTTGATGATGTTGTTCTGCTCGAGATTGACGACGCCGAGCATGGCGTCGAGCAGCGAAGGTGATCTTGTTGGAGAGATAGGACGAATGGTCGGTCAGCGAGACGACGTCGCGCTGCATGGTCTTGAGCTGCTCGCGCATGTCCTTGGACCATTTGGCGCCTTCCACCACCGCCGACAGGAAGGTGACGACGCGGCCGATCGAGACCAGACTCTCGCGGACCTTGGAGGTCAAATCCCCCTTGCGCCCGATCGCGATCAGGATCTGGGAATATCGCTTGGCCTGGCCGTGGCGCTCGCTTTCGGGTTCGAAGATGTCGTGGGAGACCTGATCGACCTCGGCGCCGGCGCGCTCCAGAATGTCGGCGCAGCGGTCGATCACCGCGTCCAGCAGTTCCATCAGCACCATTTCACCCGATATGCCCGGCATGCATGAGCGCGCCAGCTTGTGCTCGACCAGGGCGAACGGCTTCGGCTCGTCGTAGCGCACCGTGACCAGGCGGTGACCGGCCAGAATGAAGGTGACGGCCGTCGTTTTCGGCATGTCGGTGTCGGACTGGCACATCAGCGTCGCAGTCATGTAGCGGGCGCCGTTCTCGATATAGAGCCGGCTGGAGATCTCGATCTCCTGCATGTCTTCCCGGGTCGGCACCGCGATCCCGGCCAGCCGCTCGACCGCGCGGTCCTCCACCATCGTCGGGTTCAACAGGTCGATCCAGACCGCATTGTCCGGCAATAGCGCCGGATCCACGGCCGGGAGCTTCTTCAGGGCGGATTCGGAGGGAACAAACACCGAAAACATGGGCAACTCCGGAACGGGACGGCAGTCTCTCGTCTTGAGCGCTCTTCCTGGCGCGAACCGGTACCTACTTCGCTTGAAAACGCCATGAGCAGCCAGCGGCACTAAACCCGATTCTGGCAAGCGCTTCATGACCCGCGCATTAACCGCCGATCCATATTTGTGGCGGTGAGGCGGCGCCCGCGCGGCCGACGCTTGGGCCTCGGCGCACCCCCGGCCCTGAAATCAACCGGAAGTCGCAAAATTTGCGGCATAAAAGCCACAGCCGCGCTTCCGCAGCGCGAAACCGGCGTGCAAACGCTGGCATAAGTGCCGGCTATTGCGGATAATGGGATTAATGGAATCGTCGCGTTTGGGCCGCAAGATTGTTGCTGCGAACGCAAGGACTTTCGATTGGAAGCAGCCATGTCGTCGCTGAAAGTAATCCTGGGGTTGTTCGCCGTCGGCCTTGCGTTGTCCGGTTGCATGCCGGCAACCACGTATCAGGCCGCCCCTGAAGCCACCCTCAAGCCGAACGACAAGGCCCAGCTCGCCAAGGCGCGCTACGCCGTGGTGCCGCCGGCAGAGCCGTTCCGCCGCGCCATCGTCGACTATCACCGCAAGGAACTGGCCGGCACCATCGTCGTCGATTCCGATAATCATTACCTCTATTTGGTTCAGGACGGCGGCAAGGCGATCCGCTATGGCGTCACCGTCGGCGAGGAAGCCCTCGCATTCTCCGGCATCGCCCGCATCGGCAACATGGCGGAATGGCCGAAATGGACGCCCACGGCCGATATCCACAAGCGCATCGAAGGCCTGCCCGCCTCGGTGCCCGGCGGCGTCGACAATCCGCTCGGCGCCCGCGCGCTCTACCTCTATCAGGCCAACAAAGACACGCTGTTCCGTATCCACGGCACCAACCAGCCGGAATATATCGGCGCATGCGATCTCGTCGGGCTGCATCCGCATGACCAACGAGGACGTCATCGATCTCTACAGCCGGGTGAAGCAGGGCACGGTGGTTGTCGTGCTCGAACCCAAGCAGGGCGACTCGCCGTATAATTCCAAGATGGCGCTGCGGGGCGGCGGCGGCAGCCGACGGATGCAGTAGCGGACCGCGCCTCCGGCAGAGCGAGATGCGGAACAGCGCCGGTTTCCCGGCGTTTTTTCTGGGCGACGCAGTGACCCGGCGGGATAAGGTTCCGGCACCCGAGCGACTTGCTTAAAAGTGCAATCTGATCACACCTGCGACAAAGGATTGCTAGTGCACTGCCGCAGCGCGGGACAGACCATCCTAAATGCTGGAATTCGCGGCCGGCTTCGGCGATAATGCGGTTAACGGAATCGTGGCGTTTGGGCGCAATGATTGGCGCCGCGAACGCCGAGGCTTTCGATTGGAAGTGCAACAATGTCGTCGCTGAAGGTAAAACTGGGAATTCTGGCCGCCGCCGGCCTGATGCTGTCGGGCTGCATGCAGGCCACCACCTATGAGGCGACCAACACCACCAACTTCAAACCGCGCGACAAGGAACTCCTGGCCAAGGTCGTCCTACGCCAAGGTCGCCGGTCGCCGAACCGTTCCGCCGCGCCATCGTCGATTATCACCGCAAGGAAGCCCCGGGCTCGATCGTGGTCGATTCCGACAACCACTATCTCTATCTACGTGCTGGACGGACGGCAAGGCGATCCGCTACGGCATCACCGTCGGCGAAGAAGCCATGGCCTGGTCCGGCATCGCCAAGGTCGGCAGCAATGACCGAGTGGCCGCCCTGGCATCCGACCACGAGCGAAATCTCACCGCGCTCGGCGTGCCGACCTTCGTGGCGCCGGCCCGGACAATCCGATGGGCTCGCGCGCGCTGTATCTCTACTCCGGCGGCAAGGACACGCTGTTCCGGATTCACGGCACCAACCAGCCGGAATATATCGGCCGCGTCGATCTCGTCGGGCTGCATCCGCATGACCAACGAGGACGTCATCGACCTCTACGACCGCGTCAGGCTGGGCACGGTCGTGGTGGTGCTCGAGCCGAAGCACGGCGACTCGCCGTTCAATTCGAAGATGGCGCTGCAGGGCGGCGGCAACGCGTCCGATGATGCAGTAGCACGCGCTTCGCATCAACCGATCAGACCGAGATCAAAAGCGCCGGTTTTGCCGGCGCTTTCTTGTTGGCAGCCTCGGCTTGGCAGCCAGGCCGCGACCGGCATCGCTTGCGGCGTCGGCTTGGCCGCATCCGGCTTGCCTCGCATCGGACTTGGCACGCATCCGGTTTGCGCTCAGATTCGTCGGATTTCGCGGCGACCTCGCGCGGCGGGGCTTCCTCCGGCCGCTCGGCCGGCAGCAGCGGGGCGACCTGCGGCAGCGGGTCCCACACGTTCCACTGGCAGATCCTGTAATTGTTGCGCCGCTCCATCAGATCGAGATGGATGTGGTCCTCGTGGTACCAGTCCGAGCCCGGCCCCAGCACCGTCGAGAACGCGCGCACACCGAATGCAGCACGCTCTCGCGCAGTCTCGCGCGACACCGTGCGATCGGTCGAGCGAGATCGACTGGCCGTTGGCGAGCTTGACGCGCGCGAACGTCAGAGCGCATTGGCGCGGCCGTGTTCGGACAGCCTGGCGCCGACGACGCGGTTGCGGCCGCGGCATTCGAACAGAGTCGAAATTGTCGAGATCGCTGATGGTGCTGCCGAGGCTTCGCCGCCAGCGGCGCATGTCGGTGCGGATCCAGTCGGCGACGCGCGCGATCGCCATGGTGCAGCGGAGGATCGCCGCCGGGCTTCACCGAGACCCGCCGCTTGTCCGGCAGCACCACGGCCTCCAGCCGCACCAGGTCCTCGCCGCCGCAGCCGCCGGCGCCCTTGATGTCGGGGATGCTGGGGGCGATCGCGATCGCATCCGTCAGCGCCAGCCGGCAGGCCGAGGGCGGCGGCGGCGGCTGCGGCGCGGCCTGCTCGGCCGGCTTGCCGGCTCGGCGCGGCAGCCTGCTTTCCGGCTGCCGGCTTCTCCGGCTCGGGCTTGCCGGATTCGCAGCTGGGCGCCTCGGCCGGACGCGGCCTCGGCAGCGGCACCGGCTGACGCGGTCGGGCGCGTCGCGCCGCAGCAGCCTCGGCTTGGCGCTCTCGCCGAACAGATCGCCCCAAGGCCTGCGACCAGGCGCTGACCTGCGCGCGCCGCGGCGGGCTCGGCCTGCGCGCCAAGCATCAGCAGCACCGCGGCAACGGTAACCATTGCCGCTCCGGTGCGGCCAAAGCTGCCACAAGGCCATTTGCGGCTTGCTTTCTCCGCGCTAAAGTTCATGGCAATTCCGTGAAGCACCCTGCGGCGAGCGATAACACCATCTGGAGGAACGTCCGTATGCTTGGATTGATGCAAGACTGGCCTTTGCTTTGCCACCGGATTATCGAGCACGCCGCCACGGTTCACGGAACGCAGGAGGTCGTGACGCGATCGGTCGAAGGCCCCATCCATCGCACCAATTACGCCGAAATCCGCGACCGCGCGCTGAAGGTCTCGCAGCGGCTCGACCGCGACGGCATCAAGCTCGGCGACCGCGTCGCCACCATCGCCTGGAACACCTGGCGCCATCTCGAAGCCTGGTACGGCATCATGGGCATCGGCGCGATCTGCCACACCGTCAATCCGCGGCTGTTCCCCGACCAGATCGCCTGGATCATCAACCATGCGCGAAGACCGCGTGGTGATGACCGACCTCACCTTTGTTCCGATCCTGGAAAAGATCGCCGACAAGCTGCCGAGCGTGCGAACGCTACATCGTGTTCACCGACAAGGCGCACATGCCGCAGACCACGCTGAAGAACGCGGTCGCCTATGAGGACTGGATCGCGGAAGCCGACGGCGATTTCAAGTGGAAGACCGTTCGACGAAAATACCGCGGCCGCGATGTGCTACACCTCCGGGCACCACGGGCGATCCCAAGGGCGTGCTGTATTCGCATCGCTCCAACGTGTCTGCACGCGCTGATGGCCAACACCGGCGATTCGCTCGGCGCCAACGCCGCCGATACCATGCTGCCGGTGGTTCCGCTGTTCCATGCCAACAGCTGGGGCATCGCGTTCTCGGCGCCCTCGATGGGCACCAAGCTGGTGATGCCCGGCGCCAAGCTCGACGGCGCCTCGGTCTATCGAGCTGCTGGATACCGAGAAGGTGACGCACTACCGCCGGCGTGCCGACGGTGTGGCTGATGCTGCTCAACCACATGGCCGCCAACAATCTGAAGCTGCCGCATCTGCGCATGGTGGTCTGCGGCGGCTCGGCGATGCCGCGCTCGATGATCAAGGCGTTCCTCGACATGGGCGTGCAGGTGCGCCACGCCTGGGGCATGACCGAGATGAGCCCGATCGGCACGCTGGCCGCGCTGAAGCCGCCGTTCGCCGAGCTCACCGGCGAGGCCCGGCTCGATATCCTGCAGACCCAGGGCTATCCGCCGTTCGGCGTTCAGATGAAGATCACCGACGATGCCGGCAAGGAACTGCCGTGGGACGGCAAGACGTTTGGCCGGCTGAAGGTCAGCGGTCCCGCGGTATCGAAGGCCTATTTCCGCGTCGATGCCGATATTCTCGACGAGGACGGCTATTTCGACACCGGCGACGTCGCGCACCATCGACGCGCACGGCTACATGCGGATCACCGATCGCTCCAAGGACGTGATCAAGTCCGGCGGCGAATGGATTTCGTCGATCGATCTGGAAAACCTCGCGGTCGGACATCCCGCGGTCGCGGAGGCCGCCGTGATCGGCGTCTATCATCCGAAATGGGACGAGCGTCCGCTGCTGATCGTCCAGCTCAAGCAGGGCCAGAGCGCGACGCGCGAGGACATCCTGAAATTCATGGACGGCAAGATCGCGAAATGGTGGATGCCCGACGACGTCGTGTTCGTCGACGGCATTCCGCACACCGCGACGGGCAAGATCCTGAAGACCGCGCTGCGCGACCAGTTCAGAGGCGTACCGTTTCCCGAACGCCGCGGCGTAGAGGTTGGCTTATTCCCACTCGCCTTGGCGGGGAAGCGGCGCGCGAAGCGCACTCGCGCTTCGAGGTGCCGGATTCGTCTTATCCGCGGAGCAAGCAACCCCTCATCCGACCCGGATCTTCGGCAGCGGCCACCCTCTCCACAAGGCAGAGGGCAGTGAAGCGAGCCTACCCCCAATCCGCCCTGAGTGAATTTGCCGCTAGGTCCGTGGTCTCAAACGGGCCCGTTGTGCGGCCCAGCGCCATTTTGCCCGGCAAGGCTCCAACCCGGCAGATTTTCGACCGATGGCCCGCAGGTTTTCCGCTCCCTACCAGTCGGAGCCCGTGTCCAGCCTCGCGACATGGTCGCGCAATCTGCGCGGTGTTCTCGGTGGTCGCGGTGCTGGTCTCGATCCTCATCGTCCGCTTCGGCTTCCTCGAAGTGAAGCCGGCGCTGGCGACGTTCTTCGGCGCGCTGGCCTGCGCCGGGCTTTCCATCCTGGTCGGGCCTCGCCGCCTTTGCCGCGATCTGGCAGAACGGCTCGCGCGGCATGAGCCGCATCCTGCTGGCGCTGCTGATCGACGCGGTCGTGCTGGCCTATCCCGCCTATCTCGGCCTGCAATACCGCAAGCTGCCGCCGATCCACGACATCACCACCGATCCGATCGATCCGCCGCGCTTCGAGGCGCTGGCGCGGCTGCGCACCGGCGAAGGCGCCAACACCGCCGTCTATGCCGGGCTCTATTCGGCCGAGCAGCAGCGGCTGGCCTATCCCGATATCGAGACGGTGGAACTCGAGGTCCCGGTGCAGCGCGCCTATGAGGTGACGCTGCGCGCTGGTCACCAAGCGCAAATGGCTCGTGATCGACGAGCGCCCGCCGCAGCTGCCGCGCCGCATCGGCCGCATCGAGGCGGTGGCGCGGACGCCGATCATGGGATTTCGCGAGGACGTCTCGATCCGCATCACGCCCGACGGCGAGGGACTCGCGCGTCGATATCCGCTCCTCGTCGCGCTATTTCGAGAGCGACCTCGGCAGCAACGCCGCGCGCGTGACCAAGCTGATCGAGGACATCAACAACGCCGTCGACAACGCCAAGCCGGTGGTGAAGAAGCCGCAGGCGCCGGCCAAGGCGCCGCGCGAAGACGGTGAAGAAGTAACGCTTGCGTCATTCCGGAGCGAATGGCGCAATCGCGAATCTGCGAATGGCGAGTGCAGCGCGAACCGGGATCCGTGCAGCAATTCGCGTATTCCGTCCAGCTTCGCCATCCGCGGAATGACTCTCGCGAAGCCCGCCATCCTGATAACGTCCCGCCGATCACCGGATCGCCATCGGTCGCCACGATCCCGCGCGCGACCAGATCTTCCAGATGCGCCAGCACGGAATAGCCGGCCGCGCCTGGTCAGCCGCGGGTCGATGCCGATATAGATCGCGCGCACCATGGTCGGAATATCGGCCTCGCCCTTGGCGAGGCGATGCAGGATCGAGGCTTCGCGGGCCTGGCGGTGCCGGTTCAGGAAGCGCACATAGCGCGGGCCTTCCGGAATTTCCGGGCCGTGGCCGGAGAAATACAGATCCTCCGGTCGCGCCGCCAGCCGCGTCCAGCGAGGCCATGTAGTCGATCATCGATCCGTCCGGCGGCGCCACGATCGAGGTCGACCAGCCCATCACGTGATCGCCGACGAAATTGATCTTGCGCTCGCGGCCAGGCGAACGCCAGATGATTGGCGGTGTGGCCCGGCGTCGCCACCGCCTCCAGCGCCCAGCCGGCGCCTTCGATGATCGTCGCCGTCGCTTCACCGCGATGTCGGGCCTGAAGTCGCGGTCGGCGCCGGATTCCGGATTGTGCTTCTCGCTCTCGAAGCGCGGCCGCGAGGCGCGATGCGGGCCCTCGGCATAAACCGGCGGCGCCGGTCGCGGCCTTGATCCGCGCGGTGTTCGGCGAGTGGTCGCGGTGGGTGTGGGTGACCAGGATATGCGTCACGGTCTCGCCGCGCACGGCGTCCAGCAGCGCCGCCGGCATGCGCCTCGTCGTCGGGGCCGGGATCGATGATCGCGACGCTTGCCGCTGCCCACGATGTAACTGACCGTGCCGGTGAAGGTGAACGGGCTCGGATTGTTGCAGAGCACGCGCCGCACGCCGGGACGGGCTTCCTCGACCACGCCGGGTTTTAGCGGAAAGTCGCGGTTGAACGGGATGTCGTCGTTGTCGGCCATCGGCGGTTGCTTAGCTCGCGGTCGTCGATCTCGCTGAGGATGGCCCGGAGGGCGCGAGACCTCGAGCATCCGACAGCGATCGAATGATGCGCTCGGCGATCTTCGAGACGCGCCTGCGACGCAGCTCCTCGGAATGACGGTCGTGAGTGTCTTACGAAAACGCCTGAATGCCCGTGATCGCGCGGCCCAGGATCAGCGCGTGGACGTCGTGGGTGCCTTCATAGGTGTTCACGGTTTCCAGATTCGCGGCGTGGCGCATCACGTGATATTCGATCTGGATGCCGTTGCCGCCGTGCATGTCGCGGGCCATGCGGGCGATGTCGAGCGCCTTGCCGCAATTGTTGCGCTTGACGATCGAGATCATCTCCGGCGCCATCTTGCCCTCGTCCATCAGGCGGCCGACGCGCAAGCGAGCGCCTGCAGGCCGAGCGCGATCTCGGTCTGCATGTCCGGCGAGCTTCTTCTGCACCAGTTGCGTCGCCGCCAGCGGCCGGTTGAACTGCTTGCGGTCGAGCGTGTATTGCCGCGCGCGGTGCATGCAGTCCTCGGCGGCGCCCATCGCGCCCCAGGAAATGCCGTAGCGGGCGCGGTTGAGGCAGCCGAACGGCCCCTTGAGGCCGGACACGTTGGGCAGCAGCGCGCTCTCCGGCACCACCACGCCGTCCATCACGATCTCGCCGGTGATCGAGGCGCGCAAGCGACAGCTTGCCGCCGATCTTCGGCGCCGACAGGCCCTTCATGCCCTTCTCGAGGATGAAGCCGCGGATCTGGTTGTCATGCGCGGCCGACTTCGCCCACACCACGAACACGTCGGCGATCGGCGCGTTGGAAATCCACATCTTGCTGCCGGTCAGCCGGTAGCCGTCCGACACCTTCTCGGCGCGGGTCTTCATGCCGCCGGGATCGGAGCCGGCATCGGGCTCGGTCAGGCCGAAGCAGCCGACCCATTCGCCGGTCGCGAGCTTGGGCAGATATTTCTTGCGCTGGTTCTCGTCGCCATAGGCGTAGATCGGGTGCATCACCAGCGACGACTGCACCGAGTTCATCGAGCGATAGCCGGAATCGACGCGCTCGATCTCGCGCGCCACCAGGCCATAGGCGACGTAGCTCGCATTGGCGCAGCCATATTCCTCCGGCAGCGTGATGCCGATCAGGCCGAGTTCGCCCATCTCGTTGAAGATCTCGCGGTCGGTCTTCTCCTCGAGATAGGCCTTGGTGACGCGCGGCAGCAGCTTGTCCTGCGCATAGGCGCGCGCGGTGTCGCGGATCATGCGCTCGTCTTCGGTGAGCTGCTCGTCGAGCAGGAACGGATCGTCCCACTGGAAACTCGACCGAGGCCGGCTTGTCCTTGGTCTGAGGGCGCACGCTCATGAAAATTCCTTTCGCGTCACTGTCTACGAATTGTCGACAAATTAAAGCGCTATGCGGCCGAAGCGCAATCGTGCATGGATATCCGTCATTCCCTGTGGCATCGCGATTCCGGACGGTCTGCGTCGAGCCATCCCGGAATGACGACACGACTAGCCTTCAAGCTGTTCGTTGGAGACGATCTCGATGCCGAAACCGGACAGTCCCTTGTAGTCGTGCACCGACGACGTCAGATGGCGGATCGAGGTGACGCCGAGATCGCGCAGGATCTGCGCGCCGACGCCGACCTCGCGCCATTGCTTGTTGCGATCGGCTTCCGCGGATTTCTGCTCGCCGGCAACGGCTCGACGGGAACGCCGGCGGCGCCGTCGCGCAAATAGCACCAGCACGCCGCTGCCGGCCTTCTTGAAATGCTTCAGCACGGCCTGCATGCGCTCCTGCCCGGTGAAGATGTCCTTGACGATGTTGGGCTTGTGCAAGCGCGTCAGCACGTTCTTGCCGTCGCCGATGCCGTTATAGACGAAGGCGACATGCGCGATCGCGATCGAACGGCGAGCGATAGGCATAGCCCTGCAGCGGCCCGATCGGGCTTTCGGTGGTGAAGGTCGAGACCCGCTCGATCAGCTTTTCGCGCGCCTGGCGATAGGCGATCATGTCGGCGATGGTGACGTGCTTGAGCTTGTGGGCGGCGGCGAAGCGCGCGACCTGCTCGCCCTTCATGACGGTGCCGTCGTCGTTCATCAGCTCGGAGATGACGCCGACCGGCGGCAGGCCGCTGAGCTTGCAGAGATCGACCGCGGCCTCGGTATGGCCCGGAGCGCAGCAGCACGCCGCCGTCGCGCGCGATCAGCGGAAAGATATGGCCGGGCCGGGCGAAATCATTGGCGCCGGCATTGGGATTGGCCAGCGCGCGGCAGCAGGAGGCGCGCTCCGTCCGCCGAAATGCCGGTGCCGCTATCGGGCTTGTAGTCGATCGACACCGTGAAGGCGGTGGTGTGGTTGGATTCGTTATGCGCCACCATCGGATCGAGCCGCAGCCGGCGCGCATCCTCGGTGGTGATCGGCGCGCAGACGATGCCGGAGGTGTGGCGGATGATGAACGCCATCTTCTCGGCGGTGCAGAGCGACGCCGCGACGATCAGATCGCCCTCGCCTTCGCGGTCGTCGTCATCGGTGACGACGACGAGTTCGCCGTTGGCGAAGGCTTGCAGAACTTCCTGGATCGGATCGGCCATTTTCTCAGGGATCTCGCTATGTGCAGGGCAGCATTAGCCGGACCTCGAACCCCGCGCCAGCATCATTACGCAGGGCAGAACGTCGCCGCTGACGGGCGCAGCAGCGCACCGCCTGATCAACAGATCGGGCGGAAAAATCGTTGACGAGGTCCGGTCTCCATCGCCATGGTCGCAGCCATAAAAACAAGAAGCAGGCGCCGGGGAAGAAACATCATGCCGTTTCGCACTCAAATTTCCGCCGGACGGCATTGGCCGGCTTGGCGCTGCTGGCGGCGGTGCGGAGTTTCGAGCCTGGCGCACGCCGCCGGACGAGTGGCCGACCCGCGACATCACCTTCTATCGTACCTTACGCGCCCGGCGGCTCGACCGATCCGATCAGCCGTAAATATGCCGAGCTGCTGGAGAAGCAACTCAAGGTCAAGGTCATCGTCGAGAACAAGCCCGGCGCCTCCGCGACCATCGGCACCGGTGCGGTGATCCGCGGCTGCGCCCGACGGCTACACCATCGGGCTCGGCTCCACTTCGTCGCTGGCCTACCAGCCGCTGGAGATGAAGGGGGCTGGCTGCGGAAATCGGCCGACGACTACCAGTCGATCGCCAAAGCTTTCCGACCTGCCGGCTATCCTGGCGGTGCCCGCCGACGCGCCGCTGGAAACGCTCGACGACTTCACTGGCTGGAGGCCAAGGCCAATCCGCGCAAGCTGAAGGTTTCGGTCTCGGGCCTGCGCTCCGTCCAACGACATCAACATCCAGCAGCTCAACAAGCTCGCGGGCACCCGCATCGTCACGGTGCCGTTCACCGGCGGCGGCGGCGAAGCCACGCTGGCCGCGCTCGGCGGCCGGGTCGACGGCACCGCCGGCTATGCGCGCCCGGCATGAAGGGCCAGATCGACGCCGGCAAGCTGCGCGTGCTGGCGGTGTTTCCAGCAAGGCAAATACGAGCCTGATCCCGGATGCCAAGCCGATCGGGCGAGACGCCGTGGAAGGAGACCTTTCCGGTCGGCTATTGCGTGATCGCGCCGAACGGCCTGCCGAAGCCGGTGCTCGACAAAGCTGCTGGCGGCCTCGAAGGTCATCGTCGAGAGCTGAGGAGTTCAAGAGCTTCCTCGAGGCCCAACGGCTACACCTGGGATCCCAAATTCGGCGACGACATGAAGAAGGAACTTGAGCCGACTACGACGGCAAGTTCCGCGCCATCATCAAGTTCCTGGACGACGACAAGTGACGCCGGCGCAGAAGTTTTGCGTGCTGCCGCCGGCGCGGCGGATCGTCGGCGTTCGCTGGCGCTGCTGCTGCCGGCGTCTACGACGGTGACGCGCTGGCAGACGCTGTCGATGGGGCGGTGGCACAAGCCGGGGCTGCGATCTTCCCGATCGCGGTCGGCCTGCTGCTGGCGATCTCGGCGGTGTCGGTGCTGCTGGAGCGGCACGGCGGCGCGGAGGACCCGATGCCCGCGACCTTCTCGCTGCCTGGCCGGCAACGATCTTCAGGCGCCTCGTTGCTGGTGCTCGCGGCGTTCGCGCTCTACTTCCTGGCGATGCCGCCATCGGCAACATGATCGCGTCGGCGTTTTTCCTGCTGCGCGACGATGTGGCTGCTCGGACGATCCCGGCAAATCGGTGCTGCGGCTGGCGGTCTATGCCGTCGATCGCCATGCGCACTGACGTCTCGAGCTGTTTTTCGCGGCCTGCCGAAGGCGCAGATGCCGGCAGGGGGCTTTTCAGGCAGCGGTTATGAACTATTAGCCCCGTCATTCCGGGGCGACGCGTAGCGTCGAAACCCCGGAATCCTCGCACGACAACCTCTGGATTCCGGGTTCGCACCGCCGCGCGCCTCGCCAGACGCGCCAATTGGCGCTGTCGGGGAATGACGAGAACGGATTTTGCTGATATGAACTCCCCAAGGCGCGCCTGCTCACGGCCTCGTCCATCGCCGCCGCCACGCCGGCGAACCTGCTCGCGGCCTTCGTCGGCGCGTTCGCGGGCACCGCGATCGGCGTGCTGCCCGGGGCTCGGCCCGGTCGCGCGGCGTGGCGCTGATCCTGCCCGCTGACCTCCTCGCTCGACCCGACCGCCGGCCTGGATCATGATGGCCGGCATCTTCTATGGCTCGATGTATGGCGGCTCGACCACCGCGATCCTGCTGAACATTCCCGGCGAATCCGCTTCCGTGGTCACCGCGATCGACGGCTACCAGCTCGCCGGAGAAGGGCCGCGCCGGTGCGACGCTGACCATCGTCGCGGTCGGCTCTTCGTCGGCGGCACGCTGGCCGTGATCGGCGTCATGCTGTTCTCGTCCCATGCTCGGCAATGTCGCGATCCTGTTCGGACCTGCGGAATTTTTTCGCGCTCGACCGCCGGCGGCCTGGTGGTGATGTCGCGGATATCCGGCGGCACGCTGGCTTCGGCGCTGCTGCCGATGACGCTGGGACTGATGCTCGGCACGATCGGCAGGAGGCCGTCACCGGCGAAACGCGCTTCACCTTCGGGTTCCTGGATCTCGCCGAGGGCGTGCCGCTGGTCCCGGTCGTGGTCGGGCTCTACGGCTTTGCCGAACTGATGCTGCTGATCGAGGACGCCGGGTGCATGCCGCCGCCAGGCCGGAGTCGGTGCAGGATGCGCGACTTCTCGCCGACGCGGACGCGAATGGAAGCGCGCGGTGCCGTCATGGCTGCGCGGCACGTTTTTGGGCTTCCTGTTCGGCCTGGTGCCCGGACCTGCGGCGACGCTGGCCTCGTTCGCCTCCTACCGGCTGGAAAGGCGACATCGCAGAATATGCTGCCGGAGATCGGCAGCGGCGCGATCGAGGGCGTCGCGGGACCCGGAGGCCGCCAACAATTCCGCCGCTACCGCCTCGCTGGTGCCGCTGCTGGCGCTCGGCATCCCCTTCACGCCGATCGCGGCCCTGATGATCTCCGGCGATGCTGGTGCAGGGCATCCAGCCCGGGCCGCTGTTGATCACCCAGCATCCGGAAATCTTCTGGGGCCTGATCGCCTCGGCCTATATCGGCACTCAGTGATGCTGCTGCTGCCTGAACATCCCGATGGTCGGGTCTGGGTCAGCCTGCTCGCGGATCCGCACTCATCTGTTCATTCCGCTGCTGCTGGTGCTGTCCGGTGATCGGCACCTACAGCGTCCGCAACAGCATCTTCGACGTCTGGGTGCTGCTCGGCCGCCGGCGTCGTCGGCTACGCCTTCAACAAGATGAAATTCCAGCTCGGCGCCGCTGGTGGTCGGCCTGATCCTCGGCCCCAACATCGAAAAGCATTTTCGCGAGGCGCTGTTTCTTGAGCCAGGGCGATCCCTGGATCTACGTCGAGAAGCCCGATCGCGATCACGGTCTGGCTGCTGGTGGCGGCGATCCTGATCGCCGGATTTGATTGCTCGGCGGCGCGCGGCGTTTGCGGAAGCGATGGCGCAGGAGAGCAGTCTGTGCAGAGACGAGCTTTCTGTTCACCTCTCCCGCGCAGGCGAGGAGGCGGCGCCTACGGCAGCACTTCGCTGCGCTCGGCCAGTTGCGCGTCGATCTCGGCGCGCTTGTCTTCCAGCAGGCCGGCGTCGGCGGCCTTCGATCACCGTGTAGAGTTCATGGGCGTCGCTGAGCCGGGTCACCGTCACATAGTCGGCGCCGGCCGCGTAGAGATCGTCGACATCGGACAACAGGTCGGCGGTGGCGACGATCTTTGGCGGTCGGATTGAGCGTAGCGCACGTGGCGGACCAGCTTCTCGTTGTTGGCGCCTTTCAGCAGCGAGTCCGGCACGCTCAGGATGATGATCTCGGCCTTGCCGACGCCGGCATGCACCAGCGTGTCGACATTGCTGATGTCGCCGTAGATCACGTGCAGGCCGCGGTCGGCCAGCGTCCGGAACACGTTCGGATTGAAATCGACCACGGTGATCTGTTCGAGCAACGAGCGGTTCTGCCGCTCGATCTCGCTCAGCAGCGCGCTGGCCGCGCGGAAGAAGCCGAGGATGACGATCCGCCGCGCCTCGCCGTGCCCGTCCTCGTGGCCGGCCTCGGCGGCATGGACGTGATCGAGATCGCGAATGCCGATCCGCTTCAGCGGAGCCGATCGCGAGCCCGCGTGATCTGGTCGCTGCGCATCATCACGAACGTGCTCAGCACCGCCAGGACCACGAAGGCGAACGACGCCGCACTCGCGGTCTCGGTCTGGATATGACCCGCGGCGACGCCGGTCTGGATCACCACCAGCGAAAACTCGCTGATCTGCGCCAGATTGATCGCCGGCAGCAGGCTGGCGCGCAGCCCCTGCTTCATCAGGTAAAGCGGCGTGAACGTCGTCACCACGCGGCTGCACCACCGTGAAACGCCGCGATGATCAGCGCCAGCCCGATCACCGACAAGCTCGGGATCGGGATGGTCATGCCGAGCGCGACGAAGAACAGCGTGATGAAGAAATCGCGCAGCGTCGTGACCTTGGCGGTGACGTCGAGCGCATAGGGAAAGGTCGAGAGCGACACGCCCGGCCACCAGCGATCCCATTTCGCGCGACAGATGCAGTTTTTCGGCGATCTCGCCGATCAGGAAACACCACGCCAGCGCGCCGAGCAGGATCAGTTCCGGGCGGCGCGCGATCTGGTGGAACAGCTGCGGCAGCACATAGCGGCTGAGCACCAGCGCGCGTCGCCACCAGCACGCCGACCCGGCCGACCGAGAGCAGGATCACGCCGACCTGCAGATTGGCGAGGCTCGGCTGCACCGCCAGGAACAGGATGGCGAAAGATGTCCTGCAGCACCAGCACGCCGAGCGTGATGCGGCCCGGCAGCGTGTCGAGCTCGCGCTTCTCGTACAGCACCTTGACGATGATGACGGTGCTGGAGAGCGCGCAGGCGATGCGTGAGATACAGCGCATCGAAGCTGCCGCCGCCCATCGACAGCCCGATGCCCGACGAAGAACAGGATGCCGAGCATGCAGCCGCCGACCAGCTGTCCGCCGGCGGCGAACAGGATCACCCGGCCGGCGCGCACGATCTTCTTCAGGTCGATTTCCAGCCCGATCATGAACAGCATGAAGATCAGGCCGAGTTCGGAGATGATGCTGATCGATTCCTGGGACTTGACCCAGCCCATGCCGAATGGACCAATGAAGAACCCGGCGATAAGGTAGGCCAGGATCAGCGGCTGCCGGGAAAAATGGGCCAACAGGCCCAGCACCCAGGCGAACAGGATGCATAAAGTGATATCGCCAATAAGCTCGTGCATAGCATCAAGACTTCTCCTCGCCGCAACCTAAAGGCCCGTGCGCGAAGCGTCAAACAAGCAATGTGTCACATCCCGATGCGGATGCGCTTTTGCTCGCGATTCTGGCGCGTGCCTGTTGACGATCCACTAGCGCCCGGCGCGCAGGCCCAGACCGCCGGCAGCATCGAGCAGAACTTTCGCCGGATTCGCTGACCGCGATTCCGCCGGAAACCCTCGGTGTCTCCGGCGCGTTCTATGTTCCGGTCTATTCCAGCGTCTCGATGAGCCAGGGCAAACTGCGCGCGGATTTTCGGTGACGCTGAGCGTCCACAACGCCTCGGAAACCCGGCCGCTGGTGCTGAAGCGGATCGCCTATTTCGACACCGGCGGCAAGATGGTGGAAAGCTACCTCAAGGCGCCGGTCGCCCTAAAGCCGTTCTCGACGGTCGAGGTGCTTCATCCCGACCACCGACGTGCGCGGGCGGCACCGGGGCCAATTTCGTGGTCGGACTGGGCGGCCACCGGGCGAGATCGCCGAACCGGCGGTCGAGGCGCTGATGGTCGGCGGGCGTCGGCAGCGGGACATTATGCTTTCATCAGCCAGGGGCGGCCGATCAAGGTCGATCGGCAAGAACTAGCCAGGAGAGCCGGAGATCCGGCTCTCTCAACGAGAAAACAACTAACTAGAGGAAACGCATGTCCATGACATCAGCGCAATTCGATTTCGCACCACTTGCTGCCCGGCTGGATTGCCAGCGCCGGCGGCGCGATGGACGGGGCTCGCGAAATACAGTTTTGTCGGCGGCAACAACGATCCCGACGCGGGTCCCGGTCGATGGCCTGATCGACGCCGTCAATGCCGTGCTCAAGCGCGAAGGCAAGACGCTCGCGACCTACGGCCTCGCCAGCGGCCCGCAGGGCTATCGTCCCCTGCGCGAATTCCTCGCCGGCAAAGCTCAAGCGCGACGCCGGCATCGCCTGCAGCGCCGACGACATCCTGATCGTCTCCGGCTCGCTGCAGGCGCTCGACCTCGTCAACAGCCACGCTGCTGGCGCGCGGCGACACCGTGCTGATCGAGCAGGAGACCTATCAGGGCGCGCTCAACCGGCTGACGCGGCTCGGCGTCAACGCGGTCGGCATCCCGCTCGACGAGCAGGGCATGCGGATGGACGCGCTGGCGGCAGCGCTCGCCGACCTCAAGCGCCAGCGGCATCACGCCGAAATACATCTACACCATCCCGACGGTGCAGAACCCGACCGGCACCATCATGCCGGAGACGCGCCGCGCCGAACTGCTGAAGCTGTCGCAGCAATACGGCGTGCCGATCTTCGAGGACGATTGCTACGCCGACCTGATCTGGGACGGCAAGCGCCCGCCCGCGATCTATGCCATGAGCGAGACACGGCGGCGTCATCCACATCGGCTCGTTCTCCAAATCGATCGCGCCGGCGCTGCGGGTCGGCTTCATCGTCGCGCCCTGGGACGATGCTGTCGCGGATGCTGGCGCTGAAGACCGACGCCGGCTCCGGCGCGCTCGGAGCAGATGGTGCTGGCGGAATATTGCGCGCCGCATTTTGCCGCGCATGTGCCGAAGCTGACGCGCGGCCTGCGCGCCAAGCTCGACACGCTGATGGAAGCGCTCGACGAGCAGTTCGGCACCGCGGCCGAATTCGAGGATCCCAAAGGGCGGCATCTTCCTGTGGGTCAAGCTGCCCGACAATGTCGACACGCTGAAGCTCTATCAGGCCGCGCTCGCCGCCGGCGTCGCCATCAATCCGGGGCCGGAATGGTCGACCGACAAGGCCTATGCCGGCAGCCGGCTGCGGCTGTGCTTCGCCAGCCCCTCGCATGACGCAGATCCGCGAGGGCGTCGCGGTGCTGGCCGAGGTGTGCCGCAGGGAGTTCGGGGTGCCGGAGCGCAGTGCGAATGTGGAGCGGGCCGAGCGGCTGAGCGCGGACGGAGTTACGAAGGCTGCGACTAGCTGCGCGGACGCTTGCGCCGTCGCCTCGACAATGATGGCTCGCAGGACGTAGGTGCCTCGTCATGGCAGAGGAGCGTCAGCGACGACAGCAATCCAGCTTTGGCTGAGTCTACGGACCTCACCTCACCGCGAACGGCGCCTGATACGGCCGGCCGAACGGCACGCCATTGATCACGGTCTGCACCGGCTTCAGCAGCAGCTTGCCGTCGCGCTTGTTGTTGCGGGTGTCGACGGAAGGTGACCTGCGCCTCCACCAGCTCCATGATCGCGACGTCGCCGGGCGCGCCGATTTGCAGCGTGCCGATTTTCGGCGCGCGGTTGATGATTTTCGCCGGCGCCGTGGTCGCCATCGCCACCACCTGCTCCAGCGTAAATCCCAGGATGATGAACTTGCTCATCACGTTCGGCAGATAGGGCATGCCCGGCGAATTGCCGGAGAAGACGTGAATGTCGGAGGAGATCGTATCGGGCGTGCAGCCGCCGGGGATCGCCACTTCCGCCACCGTGAAATCGAAACTGCCGCCGCCATGGCCGACGTCGAACATCACGCCGCGCTGCTTGGCGGCGAGCGCCGCCGGCAACAGCTTGCCGTCCTGCACGATGTTGGTGAAGGCGCCGCGCGATGTTCGGCGCGCCGGAATAGCAGTGGGTCAGCACGTCGCCCGGCCGCAGCAGGTCGAGGATCTGCGACATCAGCTCCTTGGTCTCGACGCCGCCGATATGCACCATCATCTTGGCCGGCCAGCCGCACATCTCGCAGGCCTGGATGCCGCGCTTCAGCGGCTCCAGCCCGTGCTTGTAGATCACATTCTCCGACATCCGCACCTTGACGCCGAGCAGGAAATCCGGATTTTCCGCCAGCGCCATGGCGCAGGCTTCCACCTGCGCGTTGTCGATGTTGTAGAGCTCGGCGACCGGGAAGGCCGACAAGCCCGTTATTGGCGATATGGACGAAGGCGTAGATCCGCGGCCGCGACTGCGCCACGATGTAGCGGCGCAGCGCCGCGAGGTTGTTGACGCCGGCGTCGCCCGCCGAAACCAGCGTGGTGGTGCACTGAAACTGCGCCAGTTCGTCGGCGGGAATGCCGATCGCCGAGCCATAGGGGTAGACGTGGCAGTGCAGGTCGATCAGGCCGGGCGTCACCAGCTTGCCCGAGGCGTCGATGGTCTTGGCAGCGCGGGCGGCCGGAATGTCGGCCTCGACCGCCTCGATCATGCCCCAGCGAATGCCGATGTCGCGCTTTCCCCGCAGCGACTGGCTGGGGTCGAGCACATCGCCGCCCTTGATCACGAGGTCGAACTTGTCGTTCGGCCCCATCGGCCGCACTGGCGACGTCCGTGACCAGGTGGTGGCCGACGGCAGCCGATCCCAGTAGCGCGAGAGAAATTACGGCGTGAAAATCCGGTCATGCGGCGCTCCCCCATATGATTTGTTATGGCGTGGATGATGCGCCGGGCGCCGCGGCTCGCAAGCCAGCCGACGCAATGCGCTGCGCAATGTCAGCCCACCGAAAACGCATGGCCGACGCCGCTGGCCTCGCATGCCGGCGTTGCCATAGTCTTCCCCGCCAGTCCAAGGCCGAGAGAGCCCGAACGGGAGGCGTCCATGGTGATCACACACGAATTCTCGCGACCACGCTTTGCCTGCTCGCTTCTGGCGCCGCCTTGGCCGATGATCCCGCTGCCCCGCGCCAAGCCCGGAAGACGTCGGCCTCTCCAGCGAGCGGCTGGCGCGGATCGGCGAGACGCTGAACGCCGACATCGAGGCGCGGACGGATTCCCGGCGCGGTGCATCGCCATCGCCCGCCGCGGCAAGCTCGTGGCTGCTTCGAGACCTTATGGCTTCCGCGACAAGGCCGCCGGCGTCGCCGATGACCGACCGACACGATCTTCAACATCGCCTCGATGACCAAGCCGATGGCGGCGGTCGCGGCGCCTGCATGCTCTACGAGCAGGGCAAAGCTGCTGATGGACGATCCGGTCGCGAAATATTTCCCGAAATTCGCCAGCATGCAGGTCGCCGTCATGGACGCGAAGCGGCGAGACCATCATCGACACGCGTGCCGGCCGATCGCGCAAGATCACGATCCAGGACTTGATCCGTCACACCTCCGGCCTCGATCTACGGCGGGCGCGGCACCACGGCGGTGCACAAGCTGTATCCCGACGGCAGCGGCCGGCCGCCGCGACTACTGACCGGCGCTGAATTCATCGACAAGCTCGCCACGCTGCCGCTGCTGCATCAGCCGGGCGACCGTGTGGGACTACGGCTTCGGCCTCGACGTGCTCGGCCTCGTCATCGAGCAGATCACCGAGCAGTCGCTCGGGCAATATCTGCAGGAGCAATCTGTTCGAAGCCGCTCGGCATGATCGACACCGGCTTCTCGATCCCGCCGACAAGGCCGCGCGCTACGCCAAGCCGCTGCCGACCGATCCCGACACCGGCAGGCCGCAAGCGTCGCAGCCGGAGCTGACGCAAGCCGCTCAAATTCGAATGCGGCGGCGGCTGCGCCGGCCTCGACCGCGCAGCGGACTACCTGCGCTTTGCGATGATGCTGATGAACGGCGGCGCGCTACGGCGACGCGCGCCTGCTCGGCCCGCAAGACCGCCGAATACATGCTGTCGAACCAGCTCGGCCCGGACGTCAAGAACCTGGTCGGCAATGCCGACCCGACCCGCGCCGACTACGGCTTCGGTCTCGGGCTCGCGGTGCGCACCACGCCGGGCGTCGTGCGCATGATGGGCTCGGTCGGCGAGTTCTCCTGGCCGGGCGCCAGCGGCACCGACTGGTGGGCCGATCCGAAGGAGGAGCTCGCCGTGGTGTTCATGGCCGCAGTCGCCCGGGCCGATCCGCTGGCACTACCGGCAGATGATCGACGCGCTGGTGTCAGGCGGTGGGATCGTCGAATAGGTCAGCGTCGCGAACAAAATTGGTTGCTGTGCGCATTTAACCTTTGCTGATGTTTGTTCAAAAATTTACTCTTTGAGGTTGCTTGGAACGTTCTTTCGCATGCGCTGTTACGTCCCCGCTCAGCCAGGAAGAACAGCATGAAGAAGTTTGCATTAATGATTGCGGCGCTCGCCACCATCGTCATCGCGGCACCGTCGATCGCCTGGCGCCGAAACCGTCGTCATCAAGCGCGGGGCCATCGTTTGTCAGGGCTATAGCGCGTGCGAGAGCAGCGAAGGGATCTCGCCTTTGCTTTGGCGGTTCTTTATAAGCGCGGATAAATTAGTCGTCGTCAGGGGCTACACCACGCTATTGAGACGTGCTTAATGCAGAAATGGTCGCGAGGGGTCGTTTCATGCGATAAGGCAGCGAGGACTCTTACCACTTCTCCCCTTGTGGGAGAAGGTGATCCCTCGCAAGCGGGGATCGATGAGGGAGTCTCTATCGCCGAGCAGACCCCTCACCGTCACAACGCGCTTCGTCGTGCCACCCTAAGAGCGAGCTTCGCTCGTCTCGGGAAAACTCCCACAAGGGGAGGGAAGAAGGTCGCTAATCCCACGCCGGCGCAAAAGCCGGGATTCACGGCTGGTTCTTCGGCAGCGCCGCGATGGCCTGTCCTGTCCTCGTCGTCGAGCGTCGACCTTCAGCGCGTCGAGATTGGCCTGCTGGCTTTCGGCGCGCGACGCCTTCGGGATCGCGGCGACGCCGTCCTGATCGAGCAGCCATTTCAGCGCCACCTGCGCCGCGCTGGCGCCGTGCTTGCGGCCGATCGCCGTCGAGCGTCGCGTCGGAAGCCGCGCGGCCCTGCGCCAGCGGGCAATAGGCGACCAGCGGAATCGATTTGCGCAGCGAGATATTTGCGCAGCCGGCGTCTGGTCGAGCATCACATGGTATTCGACCTGGTTGCAGGCGATCGGCGCCTTGATCTCCTCGACCACGGTCTTCAGCAGCGCGATGTTGAAATTGGCGACGCCGATGGCGCGGGTGCGGCCCTCCTCCTTCAGCTTCATCAGCGTTTCGAAGATCGCCGGCAGGTTCATGTTCTGCGCCGGCCAGTGCACCAGATAGAGGTCGACGTGGTCGAGCCTGAGCTTTTTCAGGCTGGCGTCGAACGCCCTGCGGATCGCGTCCGGCGCCAGGTTCTCGTTCCAGACCTTGGTGGTGACGTGCAGATCCTTGCGCGCGACGCCGGAGGCGGCGATGCGCGGCGCCGATGGCCTCCTCGTTGCCATACATTTCGGCGGTGTCGATATGCCGGTAGCCGAGCGCCAGCGCGCTTTCGACCGCCGCGCGGCAGGCATCGCCCTGCATGCGGAAGGTGCCGAGCCCGAGCCTGCGGCAGGCTGATGCCCTGGGTTTTGCAGATGTTCCATTGATGACTCCTGAAGACTTGAAGCGCCGGACGAGCAACCTGGCGATGCCGCGTGAACGAGGTGTTTCGTTGAGAGGATAGGTGAGACAGCGGGATCCGCGGTTTGATAGTCTGCCCGCCGCGCCCAGGGTCAAATCAAGATCGAGTTAGAATGCGATGGTCAAGGCATTGCGACGATGGCTCGAGGCCAACGAACTGCTCGCGATCGTCGCCGGCGTGCTCGGCGCGCATCGTGCTGCTGTCGCTGCTGCTGGTGCTGGGCGGCTATCTATCTGATGCGGTGAGCGCGATCTGCAAGCTGCTCAGATATGCTGCGCCATGCATCCGTCCCGGCCGCGCGTCCGGGCGCGGCTCGATATCGACCGACCACAGATCGCGATTGTCGACATCCTTCAAGGTCACCGTCATGACCTCCGACTGGCCGTCGATATCGACACGGCCGAAGAACTGCAGGCCGAAACAGGGCGCGAGGTTTTCGCCCTGCTCCGCGCTGCAGCCCTTCTGGAACATCGCCTGCGGGCCGAACGTGTTGTCGAGTTCGCCCGGGCGCCCATGTCCCGGCATGCAACGGGCCGGAGACGAATTCCCAGAACGGCTCGAAATCCTGAAACACCGCGCGGTTCGGATCGTAATGGTGCGCGGCCGTGTAGTGCATGTCGGCGGTCAGCCAGACCGTGTTCCTGATGCCGGCGCGCTTCATGAACGACAGCAGATCGGCGATCTCGCATTCGCGCCGCTCCGGCAGGCCGTCGCCGAGCGCAATCGCGTCTTCGCTGATCAGTCCGATCGGCAGATCGGCGGCGATCACCTTCCAGGTCGCGTCGGAGGCCGCGAGCTCGCGCTTCAGCCAGGCCAGTTGCGCCGGTCCGAGGATGAAGGCGTCGCTGCCGGTCGTCGCGCTTGTTCAGGTCGAATCGCGGTAGCTGCGCATGTCGATCAGAAAGACGTCGAGCAGCGGCCCGTAGCTGACCTTGCGATAGATCCGCCCGGCCTGCGCCGGGCGTCGCGCGGATCGGCATGAATTCGTGAAACGCGCGGCGTGCCGCGCGCCACCAGCCTGGAGGTGCCGTCCTCGGCATAACCGGTCTCGTCGGCGGTACCGATCGGCGACCAGTCGTTGGTCACTTCATGGTCGTCCCACTGCGCGAGCATCGGCACCTCGCGCATTGAAGGCGCGCAAATTCTCGTCGAGCAGGTTGTATTTGTAGTTGCCGCGAAACTGCGCGAGGCTGTGCGCGACCGACGGATTTTTCCTCGGTGACGATATTCCGCCAGATTTCCGCCGTTCGGCAGTTTCAGCTCGGCGCTGCGATCGGACAATCGGCATAGATGTGATCGCCGCAATGGATGAAGAAATCCGGGCGGTTTTCGAGCATGGTCCGGTAGGTCCGCATGCCGCCGCGCGAGGGATCGATGCCCCAGCCCTGGCCCGCGGTATCGCCGGACCAGGCGAACGATAACCGAGCGTACGCTCTACCGGCGCGGTGCGGAAATGCCCGACCTGGGCTTCGCCTGAGATCCCGGCCTCCGCGATATTCTCAAAGCCGCACGCGATAGAAAATATCCTGCCCCGGGCGGCAGACCCTCGAGCAGCA